>JACCDP011055427.1_pt1 | contig 15811 bp, 21 predicted proteins | sample 7445841 | NCBI WGS metagenome assembly JACCDP01 (sample SAMN15323441, study PRJNA562643) | freshwater metagenome | isolation source: river surface water | place: USA:Blue River Watershed | collected 2017-08-17 | reverse complement strand
TGATAAGGATTCTGCTTTTGCAAAGAAATTACTATTAGAGCAAAAGATTTATAATCTTTACTATAATAAAAGAGAGGTATTGAATTTACACTCATTACTTCATCCAGATTATCATTTTGATATGGAGGGTTATATCAATAATCATCCAGAAAGCAATATTGAATTGCTCAATGAGAAAATCAAAGAAAAATATTTAATGCTTAAGCATGTTGGATCTATAGATTATAGTTCTGTTCACGACATTATTAATTATATTAATTTAGTAGACAAAGGATAATATGAAAATAGCTGTTTTAGGTGCACAGGCAGGAGATGAGTCAAAGGGTCGTGTAACTCATGACTTCTCTCCTAACTATGACTGGATAGTCAGATTTGGCGGAGGAGCTAATGCAGGACATACTATTTACCGAGACGGAAAAAAATATGTTCATAACCTATTACCTTCTTTTGATTGGAGGTCTCCTAGACCTAAAGCATTTCTTGGTTCTGGAATGGTAATTGACCTAAAACAGCTTCTAAAAGAAGTAAGTCAATTAGCGGATATTGATTCTGCATTGCCAAGCAGAGTTTATCTTGATTTAGATGCTTTTGTAGTTTTACCTGAGCATCAAGAAGAAGATAAATCATCCAATGGTCATATTGGTTCTACTAACCGTGGCATTGGTCCTGCTTATAAAGATAAAATATCTCGTTCTGGTCATAGAATTAGGGATCTGGTTTCTGGCGAATATTTTCACTCATCATACAACTCTTATTTACAAGAGTTAGAAAAACTAGGCGTTCATCTTTGTTCTTCTTATCAGTTAAAAAAACAATTTTTAGCTGATGATATTTTGTTTGAGGGCGCTCAAGGTATTTTGTTAGATATTAACCATGGAACATATCCATTTGTAAGCTGTGGCGAGTCTACTGTTGCTGGGATAATTGCAAGTGGATTTGGATATCTGACTTTAGATAAAGTATATGGTGTAGCAAAATGTTATCTTACCAGAGTAGGCGAAGGACCATTTCCTACAGAAATCTTTGGTAGAGAAGCAGAAGAATTAAGAGAGCGTGGGAAAGAGTATGGGGCTACTACTGGCAGACCTCGTCGAGTAGGCTGGCTAGATTTACCAGCATTACAATATGCTTGTGATCGTGGCGGGATTACTGACTTGATTATATCAAAATTTGACATTTTAGAAGGAATGGAAGAGGTTCCTGTATGCACTTCGTATCAAGATCCTATTTCTTGCCCCAAAGATTTTTCTTACAGCAATCCTATTTTTAGTAGGATCCAGGGGTGGAAAGATAGTAAAGACCTTCGTGATTTACGCACATTTATTAATGTAATAGAGGTCAATACAGGTCGTAAAGTACGATACATATCGTATGGAGTAGGTCCTCAGGATTTTATTTTATGGAAATAAAAAAGAACATCAATAAAATTGATTTAGATTTTAGAAAAATAATAGATTTATTATTTTTTACAGATCGAATGGATATTGATGTAAGTAAAGTTAAAATTCTTTTACACAAGAATATTACACTTCATACTAAATATATTTGGGATCGCTTTGAAAAAGCAAGTTGTATTTTTTATGAAAATAGTTTTTGGAATAGTCGTATTTCTATACTTCTTTCTTTAAAAGATAAAAGAATTTCGCAAGAGCTTGAAAATAAAATTTATAAAAAGATAAGTGCTGCTTGTAAATCTAAAAAACATTTTTCTTGTTACGAAACTGAGTTGGCTCAATTCGTAGAATTATGTAAAGTAAAGTCAAAATTAAATATTAAAAGTGTTAAATATTTTTTTGTTAATTTGCCTAGTTTTGCTGGGGCAACTAAAATAGCTAAACTGTTACAGTTAACAACTCCTTTTGTCTTTACATCTTTTACAGATTATTTTTATTTTTTGTCAAAAAACTGTAAAAATCCTCTTTCTATTTTTTCTTTATTTTCTAGTTTAGAAAAACAAGGCATAAAAATAGAAAGAGATCCTTTAATGACTGTGGCTCAAAAAATAATTTTTAGTAAAACCTTATCTTTTAGGTTACATAGCGCAAAAACATTTTTATATTTTATTTCAGATAGTGAATGTTTAAACAAATTTAAAGCAATCTACTCTGTAGAGCACAGAAAAAAGATTTTAACTTTTCTAAAAGTATTAGAGTTTTATTATTTTGACAATAATCACTTTTTAAATATAAAAAACATTCTTTCTTTAGATTCATCATTAGAAGATGAAGTATTATCTGTTTTTTTAGAAAAATTATATAATAAAGGCTTTTCTCATAAGCGAGCTTGTATTGATAAAATTTTAACTTTATTAAAGTTTGTGCCAAATATTCATCCTAAAAAAATATTATTTTGGCTATCAAATAATAAAAAAATGCACGACGCTGATTTTTTCTTAAAAAAATTTCCTGATTTAAACAAATTAGCTGCATTTATATAATAATATTTTGATTTAAATTATAGGTGGTGTGTAAAATGTTTCACGGATTATACATAAAAAATAAACCTAAATCTAAATGGCATTTAGTTTCTGTATTTTTTTCTGTAGAAAATGCTCAAAAAGAAGCGGCAACTGCTTTAAAACAAGCAAAGTCTGAAGGTTTTGAGCAAGCAGAAACAGCAATTCAAATTTTTGACTCTTCTTTTCATATTCCGGAGTATTTAACTTCAATTAAAGACCAAAAACTTCTTTTAAATTAATTTACTAAATAAAGTTATATAGTAAAACTGTAATATGAATAGTTTTACTAATTTACAAGAAGTTGATCAAGAGCAAGCGTTTAATTTACTTAAATTTTTTATTCGCTCTCGTCAAAATATATTTTTATTTGGCAGGCGGGGTACTGGCAAAACACAATTGGCTTTGCAAGCCATACAGGCTTGCAACATGCAGTTAATTTATATTAATTTATCAGTTATTGAAAGAGTAGATTTGGCTGGTTATCCTAATCTTTTTTCATCTGGAGATGTTGTTCATTTTAAATCTCCTTGGTTTTTACCAAAGTTAGTAGATGGCTACACTCCTGACTGTATAATTTTATTTGACGAAGTAGATAAAGTATCTCCTGATGTGACAGCCCCGCTGTTAGAAATTTTGCAATTTAAAACAATCAACGGCAAGCCGCTCAACGTTGCCTCTTGTCTCTTGACTGGCAATTTAACAAATGAGGGCGCTTATGCAAATCATATTAGCTCTGCTTTGCTAGACCGTGGTTCTAAGTATATATTATCTTTTAATTTTGAAAAATGGATAGATTGGGCTCGCGAGAATCATGTTCATGATCTTATTTTGGGGTTTTTAAAAACTCATCCTGAACTTGCATCTGTTCACAACGAGGATTATCTTTATGCCTCACCATCTCCTCGTGGATGGACTTTAGCATCCGAAGCTTTATATAAAGCAAAAGAATTAAAAATATTGGATGTAGACTCTATTACTAATATAGTTAGTGGATTCGTAGGAAAAGAAATTGGAATTAAATTTAAAGTTTGGTATGAAAATTATAAAAAGTTTGATCCTATTATCAATTCGTTAATTGAATTTGGAGAATATCCAGTTCAATTTAACAATTTAATGCCTACTGAAAAAATAGTTTTTGTTGTTTCTGCATGCTTTTTGACCAAACAAAAAATTATTTATGATACCAATAAAAATAAATTTATTTATTTAGAAAATTTATGTAATTTTTTTAATAAGAATAAAGTAGACTTTGAGCTACAATGGTTAGGTATGTCTAATTCTTTTTCTTTTGATTTTATTACTAAACACAAATTATATTCTTGTAAGAGCTTTTTTGAACATTTTACAAAATTAAACGAGAAAATTAATTTTAAAAAATAAACTATCTTGACAGCAATTGTAAAAATTTTACACTACTATATGGAGAAAATTATGAACAATGTATTACCTGTAACCGATGAGAGCTTTAACTTAGAAGTACTAGATTCTCAAGTTCCTGTTTTAGTTGAATTTGGGGCAGCTTGGTGTGGACCTTGTAAAAAACAACTTCCTGTATTACAAGAACTCGCATCGGAATATAGTTCGCAACTTAAAGTTGTAAAAGCGGATATTGATGATTGCCCAGAGGCAGCTACAAAATATAGTATTAGAAATATACCTACAATGATTTTATTTAAATCTGGTCAACCTGTAGATGGTAAGATTGTTACTGGATTGCATAGTTTAAGTCAATTAAAAAAATTATTATCGGAGTGATATTATAAATGTTTGGAATTATTTTTTTAGCAATTTCATCTTATGTTTTTTGGCAACTCTTTGTAAAAGGGCTTTTTTGGCAAATTATTGTAGGATTTTTTGCGTGGGTGGGAATGTATGGGGCATTAGCCACTACATTTCCATCATCTGTTAAACCTGCAATTATGCTTGCAGGTTTAACATTTTCTTGGGCTGGTGTAATTCCTACCATAATTGTATGGTTGGCTTTTTCTTATGCTCAAGAATAATTTTTGATAAAAAATTATCAATACTGATATATATTTTGCAGGAAGAGTGTGATGCCTTGTAGCGTTCCTCTTCCAGAAAGTTATGTCGTTATAACTTTAACATTGGAGGAAACATGTTGTCACTTTATAATCCATTTTATTTATATCCAGAATATTCTCTTGATAAAAAATCTTTCCGCAAAGATCAGAAAAGCTTTTTTGATTGGGGAGTAGAATATAAAAAAATAGAAGATAATGCATTAGCAGTATCAGTTGATTTGCCTGGTATTGAAGAAAAAGATATACAAGTTGAAGTAACTGCAGATAATATTCTACAAATTAAAGGAGAAAGAAAAACAGCAACTTCATCACATTCAGTCAATAAATCTTTTTCTCTTCCAGAATCATATGATGCCGATCATATTACCGCTGAATTAAAAAATGGCGTATTGACTTTAATATTACCAAGCAAGCAAGTTACAAAAAATTCAAAAAAAATTGAAGTAAAATCTTCTAAATGATAATGTAAAAGCACCTGCGTAATTTATTATGCAGGTGCTTTTTTTTATATATATGTTATGATTGATTGTGGATATGATAGCAAATATTCTATTGATTATTTAAAATGGATTAGTTTTTCAGAATCTAGGATAGATAATAATTGTCTAAACTTAGAAAAATGTTTTTTTGATATTGTTCATCAACAAGACCCAGCATTGGCGTGTTTTTTTGCTATTGAGACTAATTGTCATTTAGCAAAAATGCAGCAAATTATTCTAGATTCTAGAAATCCAAAATATGCCTTTCTCTTTGCTAAAGAAATTAAGAATTCAGATATTTTTTCACTACAACAAGTAGTCATTGACTCTGATAATACAGAATATATATGTAAGTTTGCTTGTTTTATTCCTGGTGCAAAATTTAATTTATTAGAAAATTTGATTTTAAAATCAAAAAAAGCTAAATACATTCACATGCTATTAAAGCATAATAAAAATCTTGACTTTATTAAATATAAAAATTATATTTTAGAAACAAAAAAGCCAAAATATTTATTTCAATTAGCAAAGCAAATTAATGATTTATCAGAATTATCTCTTATAGAAGATTTAATCATTGAAAGTGGTTCAGGTACGTATATTAGATTGATGGCGAGTAAGATAAAAAATTCCAATTTAGATAAATTAGAGCAAGCTATTTTAGATAAAAACAATATAAATGAGATAAAAAAGTTTGCAAAATCAGTTAAAAAGTCAAAATTAAGAAAATTTTTGATATTATCATAAATATGAATATCTAGATATGCTGTTAGATAACAAAAGGAAATATGTATGGCAATGCGTAGATTTCATTTCGAAAGATTGGAAGATGCGTCAGGAATAAGCGGTTGCGGGATAGTAGCAGAAGGTTGTTTATTTTTAGACACGGGTGAAGCAGTAGTACATTGGTTTGGTAGCCATAGCAGTATTGCCATATACCATTCTATGGCAGATATAGAATATGTGCATGGTCATAATGGTAAAACAAAAATTATTTTTGATGATTAATTAATATAAATTATTAGAAAGATATATTTATCCTTATGCAAAATAAAAAGGATATAGATGGTGTTATCTATGATTTAGAAAAATCATTAGCTATTCACAATTTTGTAAAAAATACAATACCTGACGTAAAGGTTTTTTATTTAAAAAGAAATAAATTTCAAGGCTTTATTTCTAGGCATGTAAATTTACATTATACAAATTTTGAATTTTTAGACAGATATCAGAAGGTATATGTTCTTCCTTATATGGAATTAGACTTTCCATATAAGGATACACTTGAGAAAGTAAGAATATACTCCTCTCCTAGAGTTAATAGATTAGTATATATAAAATATAATTATTCTAAAAAGAAACAAATTATATGTTTTTCTAGATTATCTATTAATATGAAAAATAATAAGTTTAAATTAGACATGTTAAATGCCTGTAGATTAAAAATCTTGGATTTTATTAAGCAATATCCAAATGCCGATTTAGATCAAACTCACTTAGAACCTAGATTGCAAAAATTATTAGCACTTACTTGAGGAATATGAAATTATTAAAATGTAAATTATGCGCTGGTGAAGTTGATATTATTGGAAATATTAGATCCATTAATAAAAAAATTAAATGCAAAAAATGTGGATTTTCTAATTTAGAAGAAAAAAATAAAAAAATAACTACTGAAATTGTGGTTATTAAATCTAAAAACTAATAAAATTTGAGGCAGTAGTGTTTACTGGTAAGTATTTTGATTGGAATCAAAAAAAATTAAAAGGAATCATTGACCATTATGGTCAGCAATTCATGCTCAATAAAAAAGTCTTAGACTTAGGGGCTGGCTATGCTGATATTGGTGGACCATTATCTAGATTAGGGGCGGAAATTACAGCGGTAGATGCTAGAAAAGAGCATTTGGATATAGCTGCAAAAAGATACCCAGGTATAAAAACTATTGTTGCCGACTTAGACCGCAATTGGCCATTTGTAGGTCAAACTTTTGATATTATTTTAGATTTAGGCTTACTATGCCATTTATTAGATTATGAAAAACATTTGCAAAATGTTTGCAATTCTACAAAATTCTTAGTCTTAGAAACTGCGGTTTGTGATGACCAAGATGATAAAAAATCAGTAGCAGTTAAAGAAAGTAAAAATATTTTTGACTTATCTATTAATGGAATGGGCTCTCGCCCCACATCTACCGCTATTGAAAGAGTATTAAAAGAATGTGGAATGAGCTTTACTAGAATTACTAATAATAAGTTTAATTCTGGCTCATATACATATGATTGGGCGGAATTGAACAATTCAGATTGCAACTTTAATAAAAGAAGAATTTGGTTTTGCGTAAAAGAAAATTCAGGATCTGTTACCCCTACTAACATAACATCAGAGATTGTATCATCTAATCAGATAATTTCTGCTCCATTGGTGAGTAATAATATTTCTATTCGCTCTCAATCTTTATTAGAAGCAAGTCAGCAAGTTAGGAAGGCGTCGGTGTCATCTTTTCATCCACAAAAATCGGCAGAAACAAAAATTAATTTTATTTTAAATATATTTTCAAATAAATATTTTTACAACAAATTTATATTTGATGCGGGTTCAGGTAATGGGGAAATTGGTGCCGCATTAGCTAGATTGGGCGCATCTATTACCGCTGCTGATGCTAGACAAGAACATCTAAACAATATTAGAAATAAATATCCTAATATTAAAACTTTAAGATTAAATTTTGAATCACCTCTTAATATTAATACTAAGTTTGATATTACACTAAGTATTGATACATTATGCCATATTTCTAATTATGAGAAGCATTTAAAAGATTTATGTAGTAGGTCTAAAAATATTATATTAGAAACAGCAGTTTGCGATTCCTCTGATCCTAATATTTCTTTTTCTGTATCTGAAAATAATACTAATAATAGTTTGTCTTTTTCTGGTTTAGCTAGTAGACCTTCTGCTGCTAAAATTGAAAAAATACTTGCCGATAATGGTATGATGTTCGTAAGATTAGATAGTAGTAAACTAAATTATGAAAATTATGTTTATGATTGGAAAGTAATAAATTCTAAAAATACTGATCTTTCTTTAAGAAGATTTTGGATTTGCTCTAAAAATGCCAACGTAATTAATGAAATAATTAAGAAAGTTAAAATAGATATTGAGCCTCCTACTTTGCCGCCTCCTACTTTGCCGCCTCCTATTTTGCCTTCAAATAGCTCTATTGATGAGCCAACTATACTAAAAGATAATTTTAATGTAAATGTTGGTTCTTATAAACCAAATAATATATTAAAAATATCTAAGAATAGCGCCATTATTCATCCACAAAATTTTGTTACAGATATAACATATAATTTAGATTTTTCAGTTGCCCCACTGACATTCTCTGCAAAACAGTGGATTTCTAAACTTCATCCATATTTTCCAAATATAAAAATATATCAGGGTATTAAAAATTATAAGCCTGCAACTTTTACTGGTGGTGTAGACTTATCTATTTCTTCTAAAGATAATATCTTAATTGCTAAAAATTTATTTTTAGAAGAATATCCTGATGGTTTAAATAGTAATTTGATTGATAATTTGGCAAAATGCCAACATATTATTACACCTTCTTTTGAAAATTACAGAGAATTAACAACCGTTTTCCCTGATAAGAAAATTACTAAATGTGGAAAGTCTTGGCTAATTCCATTTGTACAACCTAATTCTAAAATAGATGAGTATGCTATTTATCTAGAAAAAGAGCAAGAGTTTACTCCTTATGTATCTAAATGCTTTTCTTCTTTAAGATTAAAAAATTTGGTAGTAGTTGGTTCTAGAGTTAAGTTGCCAGCTAATGTTATTAGGTATTCTGAATATGAAGATTATTCAAAAATTGTAAGTTTGATATTAGGGGCTAAAGTTATTGTTGATTTGTCATATAATTCTAATTATGATTCTGGAATATTAAATCTAGCTAAAGCTCACCAAATACCTATTATTACTAATAATTTATCTTATCTTGCAGATGAAGATGCTACTATATTTGTTAGAAACAACATGGCTAATGGTAAAATGATTGCAGATGAAGATGCGATTAAATTTGCTTTTTCTAAATTTAACATATCAGATAAACCTCTATTAAATATAGATAATAATTATAATGACAATATGTACCACAAAATACTATCTTTATTGGGGCAATAATGTTAAAAGTTTTATACTTGCCATTAAATGATTCGAACAATGTACAACAAGCAACGTATGATGCTTGGAATGAAGTTGGTGTTAAGTTACAGATTTTTGATTTTAATCGAGTTTACTTAACTACAAAAAATAAAAATAGCGTAATTGAAGGATTTTTAAGAGCCGTAAAAGAGTTTCAACCCAAATTAATTCATATGCAAATTCAGTTTACTGGTTTGTTAAGCGTAGATGCTTTGCAAAAAGCCAGACAATTATCTCCAGGAGTAATAATTACTAACTGGACTGGCGATTGTAGGGCAAACCCCGATCAAAGTTTTGTTAAATTATCTGCTGGTTGTGATTATTCTTTAATATCTAGCACTGGGCAAATTAGTTTATACCAAAATGCCGGATGTAAAAATGTCAAGTATTGGCAAATAGGATATGATCCTAAATTATATTTTCCAAAAAACTACACTTCTTTTAAATATGATATTTCATTTGCAGCTAATCATTATGGAAATTTTCCAGCTTCTAATTTAAGACAAAAAACAGCTGAATTTTTATATCAAAAATACAAAGATAGATTTGGTCTTTTTGGAAGAAACTATAGCGTTCCATCTAGATTTGTTCCTATGCCACAAACTAATGAAATTTATAATTCTAGCGTATGTACTTTAAGTATTAGTCATTTTAATGATGTAGCTCATTATTTTTCGGATAGATTATTAATCTGCTTGGCAGCAGGTAGACCTGTTATTTGTTGGGATTTTCCAGATTATGATAGTTATTTTGTTAATGGACAAGATTTATTTATCGCTAAATCAATAGATGAGGTTCATTCTATTGTAGAATATTGCAAGAATAATCCAGATAAAGCCACAGAAGTTGGTAAAAATGGTTATAGAAAAGCATTAAAAGAGCATACATTTACTTCTAAAATAATTGAATTACTTGATATGCTTAATTTAATGAGTTACTTATGATTAATTTATTTTATAATTATTTTAAATATGAAAATCCTAGTAGGCAAAAAGAAATAGATTTGTGTTTAAATAATAATTTAAAAAATAAAAATTTAAATACTATTATTATAGAAAGTCAGAAAAGATTAACATATTCTTTTTATTTTAAAAAAATTAATAGCATTACATTACCAAATGATATTAATATTATTTGTAATGCTGATATTTATTTTGACAATACAGTTATGTTATGCCAAAATATGAAGCCAAACGATTGTTATGCATTGTCTCGCTGGGACGTATCATCAGATGGTAAATCGCAGTTATTCCAAAGATCAGATAGCCAAGACACCTGGATTTTTAAAGGAAAAATTAAAAATAATTTATATGGGGATATATGTTTAGGAATGCCTGGCTGTGATAATAGGATTGCTCATGAGATTGTAAAAGCAGGATACAATTTACTAAATCCTAGTCAAAGCATAAAAACTTATCATGTGCACATTTCTAATGTTAGAAACTACGATAAAAAACATGATACTATTCCAGGACCATATAAACATATTAGCCCAAGTAAATTATGAGTTACAATAAAATTGTTTTTTTTAATCATTTTAATAATGGAGATATTCATATCTCTAGAACTTTTATTTCTGAAGTTGTTAAAAAATTAGGAGATAAATATCCAATATTTTTTTCTCATAAAAATGATTCACAATTATTAGAAGATATAAAGGGTTTAAAATTTGATACTTCGTATTTAAAACAAGCAGATAATAAAGCAACTTTTATTATTAAAAATAATACTTTTTATGCTGGCACTTGGTATGGCATAAATAATTATAAATATTCAAATAAAGCAAGTGGATTTAATTTTGACACATTGTATTTTATGTTTGAAGATATTTATACGGGTTTGGGTCTGAAATTAGAAGATATATCTAAAGATCCTTTTTATTTTTTTCCATCAATTAATTATAAAAATTTAAATCCTGCATATATTAAAAATATTGATAATTTTCATGCGCAAAACAAAGTATCTCCTGTTTTAGTTTGCAATAATCATGCAAAATCTGGTCAAGCTAAAAATTTTAATTTTACTCCTATTATTTTAAAACTTTCTAAGATGCATCCAAATAGAAAATGGATTTTAACTTTTAAAGAAAAAGATTTTAATCTTGATAGGAAATCATACCCTAATATAGTTTATTCCTCAGATATTATAAAAAAGACAAAAGGATCTGATTTAAACGAAACCTCTTATTTAAGTTTAAAATGTGATTTGGTTATTGGTAGGGCTTCTGGAGCGTTTACATTTTCTATGTGCAAAGAAAATTATTTAAATCCAAACAAAACACTATTAACTTTTTCTGGATTAAGTGGTGGCAAGAATTTTTGGTTGGGAGACTGGGGTCTTAAAAATATAAAATATCCTGCCAAGATTGTTGAGTCTAAAGAGACGGGCGAGTCTGCAGTTATAAATATTATAAATACTAATTTAGTAAAAACAAATAAATAATATTTACACATTAGATGTATGATAAATTTATATTATAATTATTTTAAACACCCAGATCCCAAAAGAGCTAAAGAAATAGATTTTTGTAAGAAAAAAAATTTAGAAAATAAACTTTTAAATGTGATTTTAATTAATCAACAAAATAGATTGACTTTTGATGATTATTTTATTAAAATTAATCAGACTACCGGTCCTGATGATATAAATATCATATGCAACTCTGATATATTTTTTGATGATACAATTAGTTTAACACCAAAAATGGATCATAATGATGCGTATGCTTTATGCAGATGGGATTATAGCCCTCCATCTAGTATTAAATTTTATGACAAGGTTTTTTCTCAAGATACTTGGATTTTTAGAGGTCCTATAAAAAAAATTATAGGAAATTTTCATTTAGGAAAGCCTGGTTGTGATAATAGGGTTGCTCATGAAATTAAAACATCAGGGTACAGGATATCTAATCCATCATTAACTATTAAAACTTATCATTTTCACACTTCTAAAATTAGAGATTATAAACCTAAAGATCGTGTTCCGGGACCATATTTACATTTAACACCTATATATTTGAGAACGTAATATATGAAAAAATTAAAACACTGTCATTTTCAAATTTGTTATAACGAATATCCTTTTTTATTAGAAAAATTACCATTTTTGTATAAAAATTTTGATCAAATTATATTTTATGATTTATGCGTAACTAAGACGCCATATTCCAATTCTACAGATGGCTCATTAGAGTTTTTAAAAAAATATCCAGATCCAGAAAAAAAGATTATTGTGTTAGATAGCGCAGATTTGTCTGGCGTGAGAACAGATATTGGTATGTCAGTGGCGGGGAAAAAACAAATGTTTGTTCGTGGCTCGCAATATGTTAAAGATGATATCAATGTATTTTGGTGCACTGATGCTGACGAATTCTTTACTCAAGAAACATTTGATAAAGTGGATGATTTTTTTGCATCAAATGATAAGCACCAATCGTATGACTTTCCTCATTATGTATTTTTTAAAGATGCAGATCATATTTTTTGCAATGCAGATCCCAAACAAGACACGATGACATTGGGGTGGGGCAGAATTGCTAGACATAAAAAAGGAAATATTTATGGGCATTGCACTATTACTAAGCAATATTCCCCCACATATTTTGATAACGAATCTAGGTATTTTCATTTTGCCTATGTAGGCGATAGTCGTGTTAAGTATAAATTAACTTATTTGCCTAATAAAAAAGATTTTTTAACTCAATGTTGGAATTTAAATTTAAATAACGTCAAGCCTAATCAAGTTTATGGATATGATATTGGAATGCATCCTAATAAAGAAGTAAAAAAAGGAATTAAAAAAATTAGTGCAAAATTACCAGATTATATTAATAAAGATAGATTAATAAATAATTTAAATAAAAAATTTTAGAGGTTTTATGCCAAATGGAATTGAAAAGAAAACTATATTTAATTATGTCACAAATCTAAAACCAAATATAATAGTTGAATTTGGTACAGGTAAATCTGCTGTAAGTGGATTAGAGTTTTGTAAAGCTCTTTTACAAAATAAAAAAGGGAAATTAATCACCTATGAATTAGGTAAGGAATATTTTGATTCTGCCAAGAAAATTTTAAATGAGTATCTTAATAAAAAAATTGTAGAGATGAACTTAGAAGATTCTTTAAAATTTTTTGATAGAAAAATTATTGCTGACATGTATTTTTTAGATGCTGGTGATGAAAAATTAGTAAATGCTGGGTGGATTGTTCCCGGCAAATATTATGGAGAGGGCTCCTTTTTCCAAAAGAAAGAATCTGAAAATTTATTTTATTTTAAAAAAATAGAGTCAGAGTTTTCAAAACCAGGAACATATGTGTTGTGTCATGATTGGAATTTTGGCAGAGGTACTTATATTAAAAAGTACTTAGAAAGTACAAAATATGATAAATGGACTTTAGTGGAAGTTGTTGATAGACTCGCTGTCTTAAAAAGAAAATAAAGTATGAGAAAGATTGTAAGGACTAATACGCAATTAATATCTAATTTGTTAAGCTCTTCTAAAGAAGGTGTTAAAAATTTTAGATATTTTAACACTAGGTATTTAGAGATTACACAATCTCATTTAATTTCTTTTATTATATTAGAAAATAATATTCCTGCAGCTTATTGTCATTTAGAGGAAGAGAATAATAAAATTTGGTTAGGCGTTTTAGTTTCTGATAATTATATTGGTAATAAGTTAGGATCTTACTGCATGGATATGTTAGTTAACATATCTGAAGCTTTAGGGATCAAAGATATTTATCTAAGTGTAGATAAAGATAATTTTAAAGCAATTAATTTATATAAAAAATATAATTTTCTAGTTATAGAAGAAAAAAAATCATTATTTATTATGAAACGGGGTAAGAATGTCTGATACGCTTGGAAATTTAGTTGATAAACTATGTACCGTAGATATGAAAATGTGGAATAATCAAGAGCTATTGTATGAAATCAGAAGAATGTCTTTTGATGAATATAAATCAAAATATTTTGATTCTGAAGATGGTGCCAAGAAATTATGGGAAACTTTAAAAAAAGCCTGTGATTTAAATGTTCAGAGAAATCAACTAATTAATGAAATTGATTCAAAATTAATAGAAATGATGAAGGCGCTACAAACTGGTGAAGAATTGGATAATGGAAAATTTTTACAAAGGTCACATAAAACATATTAATTTTTAGGAAAATCATGATTCCAGTTTACAAGCCATTTTTTACTAAAAAATCTTTGTCTTATGCGCACGATGCATTAGATTCTACCTGGATATCTTCTCAAGGTAAATATATAGACTTGGCAACAGAAAAATTAAAAGAAATTTTAAATGTAAAAAATTTACTTTTAGTAAATAATGGAACTAGCGCCACTCATCTTGTAGCTAAAGCATTACATAAAAAGTATCCGCAAATAAAAAATATTATTGCTCCAAATAATGTATATGTGGCTGCATGGAATAGTTTTTTATTTGATAAAAATTATAAAATTCAAACTATTGATGCTAATTTAAATACCTGGAATATTGAAGAGTCTAAAATAAAAAATAAGAAAGATCATGCATTATTAGTTGTTCATAATCTTGGTAATATAATTAATGTTCCAAATTTAAAAGAAAAATATCCAGATTTAATTTATGTAGAAGATAACTGTGAAGGATTATTTGGAAAATATAATAACAAATATTCAGGCACAGAATCTTTTGCTTCTTCTATTTCTTTTTTTGGCAATAAAAATATAACTTCTGGAGAGGGCGGCGCTGTCATTATTAATGATGACGATATTTTTCAATATATAAAATGTGCTCATGGGCAAGGGCAATCTAGTAAAAGGTTTATCCATTCTGAATTAGGTTATAATTATCGAATTACAAACGTTCAGGCTGCTATATTATTAGGGCAATTAGAAATTTTAGATGAAATTCTAGAAAAAAAGAAAAATATATTTTTTAAATATAAAAAAGAGTTAAGCTCTATAGATAATATTATGCTTCAAGAAGAGTCAAAAAACACCTCACATTCTAACTGGATGTTAGGCATAAGAATTGCTGGAAATGTTTCTTATGAAAAAGTAGAATTATTTTTTAAATCTAAAGGTATAGAAATTAGACCTATGTTTTATCCGGCGTCAACTCATCATCATTTGTTAAATAACAATAAAATAAAATTAAACTCAGAGGTTAATGCAAAAATTTTGAATAAAGAATGTATTATTCTTCCTAGTTTTCCAGATTTATCTAATAGCGAAATAAATTATATTATAGAATCTGTAAAAGATTACAGCAAATTAATATAATATTAATTCATTATAATAAATGAGTAAAATTATATTTTATAATTATTGCAGAAATGGAGATATTCATATATCTAGAAATTTTATTTCTGCTATGTCTAAATTACTTTCTTCAAATAGTTTTTTTTATTTTCATAAAAATGACTCTTGTCTATTAGCAGATTTGCCAAATATAAATTATTTAAAATTAAATGATGGAAAAGAAATTAGAAAAAAAGTTCCTCATACTAGTTTATTTGTAAACTACAATAATGACAATTATATTAATACTTGGTTTTCTGCTGACAATAGTAAGTATATAAAAAAACATGGAATTACTTTTGATTGTTTATATTTTATTTTTAAAGAT
>JACCDP011378544.1_pt1 | contig 15814 bp, 10 predicted proteins | sample 7445841 | NCBI WGS metagenome assembly JACCDP01 (sample SAMN15323441, study PRJNA562643) | freshwater metagenome | isolation source: river surface water | place: USA:Blue River Watershed | collected 2017-08-17 | reverse complement strand
TTGGTGGCGCCAGCCTCGGGGTGGCGATCAGCAGCGAAGCCGACACCTTCACCTACACCGGGGTCAACCTCAGCTCGGGTGCTTCTTACACGGCGGCGACAGCGACCAGCATCACCACCACCGCCAACGCGACCACCGCCTTGGGCAAGGTGAAGGACGCCATCACGCAGTTGGCGAAGGATCGCGCGACGGTCGGAGCCAATCAGAGTGCCCTGAGCATGTATTCGGAACAATTGGGAGTGTCGAAGGACAACCTGATTGCCGCCAACAGCCGCATCAAGGACGTGAACGTCGCCGACGAAAGCACGACCTTTGCGCGGTTCAACATCCTGGTCCAGTCGGGTACGGCCATGTTGGCCCAAGCCAATACCACACCGCAGTCGGCCCTTCGTCTCTTGGGCTAAGCCGGGCGGAAGGTTCGGTCCTGGGCGCGCCGAAAGGGCGCGCCCGGGCCGGGAGGAGTGGATGAAATCCCGCCTCCGCCCCTGCAAAGGGTTTTTGAACGCCGGAGAGATCCGGAACCCACCGGGTTCACCGAAGAGGCGGACCCGGGGCGCAGCAATCAGTCCGCAGCCTTGAGAGGGAGGAGTTTCCCTGAAGCTGCTCGGATCGGCAGGCCCGAAGGTATTTGGGGAGGTTTGTCTCCAAGGTGTCTGCGGTCTGATTCCTGCGCCCGATGAATCACGACATGGGAGTCGTGTCCAGGCGGTTGGACCCGCCATGGCTCCGAGGGTTGGTACGGGAGAAAAATCCGTAGGCCCGTCAGATGCCGTGGCTTTCAACAAAAACACTTTTCTCCGTCGTGTGACGGAAGGCGCAAGCCAGACGGCCGGTCGTCGGAAAAAACCGGAACGGGTCCAAGGAGAGCACCCGATTCAACAAGCTCTCTGGCGGCAAGGAAGCCGTCTTGCGGAAGGAATGCTCCCCGGTGACGGGGGGTGTTCAAGAAAGGAGTCAGTCATATGGTCATCAACACAAACGTCTCAGCCCTGTCCTCAGCCCGTCTATTGGGTGATTCGCAATCCATGCTGAATCGCTCGCTGGCCCGGTTGAGCTCGGGATCCAAATTGATCAACCCGTCGGATGATGCGGCAGGAGCTGCGGTATCGGCTCGGTTGGATGCGCAGGTCAACCGGACCCAGGCCGCATCGGACATTGTGGGCAATTCCATCGCGTTCTCACAAACCCAGGATGGTTACCTGAAGAAGGTGGCCAAGGCCCTGGACCGCATGAGCGAGCTGTCGATGCTGGCTTTGGATGAAACGAAGAGCGACATCGATCGGTCTCTCTACAACACCGAGTTCCAGAACCTGGGGACGTTCATCACCAAGACGAGCCAACGCGACTTCAACGGTGTCAGCATGTTTGGTGGCGCCAACATCGGGGTGTCGATCAGCAGCGAAGCCGACTCGTTCAGCTACACGGGGGTCAACCTCAGCTCGGGCGCTTCCTACACGGCCGCCACGGGTGCCAGCATCAGCACCACCGGCACGGCGACCACCGCCTTGAGCAAGGTGAAGGACGCCATCACGCAGTTGGCGAAGGATCGTGCAACGGTCGGAGCCAATCAGAGCGCCCTGAACATGTACTCGGAGCAGTTGGGAGTGTCGAAGGACAACCTGATTGCCGCCAACAGCCGCATCAAGGACGTGAACGTCGCCGACGAAAGCACGAACTTTGCGCGGTTCAACATTCTGGTCCAGGCGGGTACGGCCATGTTGGCCCAAGCCAACGCCACACCGCAGTCGGCCCTTCGTCTCTTGGGCTAAGCCGGGCGGAAGGTTCGGACCCGGGTGCGCCGAAAGGGCGCGCCCGGGCCGGGAGGAGTGGATGGAATCCCTTCTCAGGCCCTGCAAAGGGTTTTGAACGCCGGAGAGATCCGGAACCCACCGGGTTCACCGAAGTGGTGGACCCGGGGCGCAGCAATCAGTCCGCAGCCTTGAGAGGGAGGAGTTTCCCTGAAGCTGCTCGGATCGGCAGGCCCGAAGGTATTTGGGGAGGTTCGTCTCCAAGGTGTCTGCGGCCTGATTCCTGCGCCCCAAGCCCCATGAAACTTGAACACGACCCACTTCATAAAGAACACCGTGACAGACGATCTCCAAGAACTGAGCTCGTTGGAATGGCATCTCCGGGTTGGCCCCAGCCAAGGCCATCCGGCCATCGGCTCTCCGTCTAGGGTCTCATTCTCGATGAACCGATGAGCACGAAGATCAACCGTTCAGCCGGGAAACGAGAACCCGGGAGGGAAGGCGTGACTCCAGGCGAGGAAAGCCTTGGGGTGGTTTCGGGAGTCTTCATGGGCAAGCACCCGTCAACGCCAAAAGCAGCATGACTTTTTCACCAAACCACTTTTCTCCGTCGTGTGACGGAAGGCGCAAGCCAGACGGCCGGTCGTCGAAAAAACCGGCACGGGTCCAAGGAGAGCACCCGATTCAACAAGCTCTCTGGCGGCAAGGAAGCCGTCCTGCAGATGGAATGCTCCCCGGTGATGGGGAGAGTCCAGGAAAGGAGTCAGTCATATGGTCATCAACACTAACTATCCGGCCATTTCCTCAGCCCGCCAGCTGATGGATTCACAGGCGATGTTGAATCGCTCGCTGGCGCGGTTGAGCTCGGGATCCAAATTGGTCAACCCGGCGGACAATGCGGCAGGCGCTGCGGTATCCGCTCGATTGGACGCGCAGGTCAACCGGACCCAAGCCGCATCGGACATTGTCGGCAACGCCATTTCGTTCTCACAGACCCAGGACGGTTACCTGAGCAAGGTGGCCAAGGCCCTGGACCGCATGAGCGAGTTGTCGATGCTGGCCTTGGACGAAACCAAGAGCGACACCGATCGCAGTCTCTACAACACCGAGTTCCAGAACCTCGGCCAGTTCATTACCAAGACGGCCCAACGGGACTTCAACGGGGTCAGCATGTTTGCTGGCACCAACATCGGGGTGTCGATCAGCAGCGAAGGCGATTCGTTCAGCTACACGGGGGTCAACCTCAGCTCGGGCGCTTCCTACACGGCGGCGACAGCGACCAGCATCAGCACCACCGCCACTGCGACTACCGCCCTGAGCAAGGTGAAGGATGCCATCACACAGTTGGCCAAGGATCGTGCAACGGTCGGAGCCAATCAGAGCGCCCTGAACATGTACTCGGAGCAGTTGGGAGTGTCGAAGGACAACCTGATCGCCGCCAACAGCCGCATCAAGGACGTGAACGTCGCCGATGAAAGCACGAACTACGCGCGGTTCAACATCCTGGTCGAAGCGGGTACGGCCATGCTGGCTCAGGCCAACACCACTCCGAAGTCGGCCCTCCGTCTTTTGGAATAAGGCTGACGGAAGGTTCGGTCCCGGGCGCGCTGAAAAGGCGCGTCCGGGCCGGGAGGAGTGGATGGAATCCCTTCTCAGGCCCTGCAAAGGGTTTTGAACGCCGGAGAGATCCGGAATCCACCGGGTTTGCGAAAAAGGCCAACCCGGGGAGGAGACATCACTCCGCAATCGGGACAAGTGGGCACCGCGCCTGAGCGGATCCAAAGCCTCCACTTTGGAAAGCCGTGAAAACCCTTGGCCCTGTCCGGGTCGGCCGATAGCTTCGCCTCCCAGAAATTTTCTTTATGGCAAAACTTTCGATCCGCGACCTGAACGTCACCGGCAAACGCGTCCTGATGCGCGTCGATTACAACGTCCCCATGGAGGAGAAGGACGGGGTGATGGTCATCAACGACACCACCCGCATCAAAGAAACCCTGCCGACCTTGGAGCTGCTGATTTCCAAGGGTGCCCGCATCATTTTGGCCGCCCATTTGGGTCGTCCGGATGGCAAGCGGGAACCGTCGATGAGTTTGGCTCCGGTGGCGACCCAACTGGGTCAGATGATCGGCCGTTCCGTCGCCTTCGTGGACGAAACCGTGGGTGACAAGGCGGAGACCGCCGCGGCTGCATTGAAGGATGGCGAAATCCTGGTCTTGGAAAACGTGCGGTTCCAGTCCGAGGAAGAAGCCAATGACCCCGTATTCGCCGCCCGCTTGGCGCGTTTGGCTGACGTGTACGTGAACGACGCCTTCGGTGCCGCTCACCGAGCCCATGCCTCGACCAGCGGCGTGGCCCGCATCGTGAGGGCCTGGGGTGGTCAGGCTGCGGCCGGTCTCCTCATGGAGCGCGAGCTGAAGTTCCTGGGCGATGAGCTCGAGAACCCGGCCCGCCCGTTCGTGGTCATCCTCGGCGGCGCCAAGGTGAGCGACAAGATCAAGGTCATCGACCGTCTGCTGGAAAAGGCCGACACCATCCTCATCGGCGGAGCCATGGCTTACACCTTCAAGCTGGCCCACGGCGGAAAGACCGGAAAGTCCCTCGTCGAGAAGGACCACACCGGCACGGCCCTGGCGGCCGAAGCCAAGGCAGCCCAGCGTGGCGTTTCGTTCCAGCTGCCCACCGACACCGTCATCGCGGACCTCAAGGACACCGGCAAGCTCAACAAGAAGGGCCGCCCTGTGTTCGAATTCGTGAATCCCCGCGTCAATACGGGCGATATTCCGGACGACTGTGAAGGCTTCGACATCGGTCCGGACACCGTGCGCCGTTATTCCGAGGTGATCGCCTCGGCCAAGACCATTCTTTGGAACGGTCCGATGGGCATGTTCGAGGATCCGCGCTTCGCTGCGGGCACCCAGGCTGTGGCCAAGGCCGCCGTCGAGGCGACCCAGAAGCACGGGGCCAAGTCGATCATCGGTGGTGGTGACAGCGTCAAGGCCGTCAACAAGGCGGGTCTGGGCAGTCAGGTGACCTTCGCAAGCACCGGCGGTGGTGCGAGCTTGGAATTCCTGGAAGGCATCCCGCTCCCGGGCGTGGTTGCGTTGGACGACCGCTGAGCCGCTCAGTCCAAGGAAGTTTCGTTTCAAACCCCTGCGGTTGCTTCGGCAACTCAGGGGTTTTTCGTTGGATCGAACACCCATTCGGCGGATGGAGTGTTTCTCCTTCCTCAGAATGCGGGCGGATTTGGATATCCCAATGGCTCCGGGTTGAATGGGTGAGCCCCGGGTGGAAACGGTGATGAAGCCGGCCCAATCAAGCCGCGGAAGCCCGGGCGTACCGGGCACCGGCCAGCGCGTCAGCCAAGCGATCAATGAAGGGATGTTGGGCGAGTTTCATCCGCTCTTTGGCGGCGGCCGGGCTGAAGAATCCGGCCCGGTCGATTTCCGGCCATGAGGCCCAAAGCCCCGAACCGGTTGGCCATTCCACATCGACGTGGTTGCTCTGGATGCCGTCGTTCGGATCCCACTCGCCTTCGAAGGCCCAGGCGAACACGGTCTTGCCACCGCGTTGGCGAATGGATCCCAACTCGATGAAGGGCGGTGCGCTGATGATTCCGACCTCTTCGGTGAACTCCCGGCAGGCCGCATCGAGTGCACTTTCACCCGGCTCGATTTCGCCCTTGGGGATCGTCCAGATGCCGTGATCCCGGTGTGGGAACCATGGCCCACCCGGATGCGCAATGAATACCTCCAATGCACCGCCTCGGAAGCGGTACATGAGAAGGCCGGCGCTGACGCGGGATGGACGCATGACGGGATGAGGACGCTGGACCGACCGCCTCCGGAGGCACCGCCGACTGGAGGGAACGGCAGCAATCAACAACGCCCGGCAGGGTATGTCATACCCCGGCGTACGGCAACATCGCCGTTGAACATCGCCGCGGCCAGCATCCCGATTTTGCCAATCCCATGGCTGGATTCACCGGGTCTTTTTGGGCTCCGATTTCTTGGCCTTGGCAACCGGTCCCAATCCGAGGGCCTTGAATCGTGTGTCGACTTCCTTGAGGTGGAACTCGAGCGAACACAGCGCCTCCAGTTCGCCTTTCTTGAAATGCCCTGCCACCTCCGGGTCGGCCTTGAGCATCTCCAGGAAATCGGCGTCGTCGCGCCCGGCATGCTTCACTTCCCAGGTCTTCATCGCATTGCGTTGGACCAAGGAGTAGGCGTCCTCCCGGGTCAGGCCTTTGCGGATGAGGGCCAGGAGGACCGTTTGGCTGTTCCACATGCCCAGGCTGAGGCCGAGGTTCTTGCGCATGTTTTCAGGATAAACCAACAGGCCATCCATCAGCCGGGTCAGCAACCCGAACATGTAGTCGAGCAGGGTGCACGAGTCGGGGAAGATGACCCGTTCCACGGAACTGTGGCTGATGTCGCGTTCGTGCCACAGCGCCACGTTCTCCAGCGCGGCCACGGCGTTGCCGCGGATCACGCGGGCCAGGCCGGTGAGGCGTTCCCAGGTGATCGGGTTGCGCTTGTGCGGCATGGCGCTGCTACCCTTCTGCCCACGGGTGAAGGGTTCCTCGGCTTCCAGAACCTCCGTGCGTTGCAAGTGACGGAACTCCACGGCCCAGTGCTCGAAGCCCGAGGCCACGAGAGCCAGACCGTTCATGAACTCGGCATGGATGTCGCGCTGGATGACCTGCGTGGCGATGGGCGCGGGCTTGATTCCGAGGCGTTTGCAGACATGGGCCTCGACCGAGGGTGGCAAGTGGGCATGCGTGCCTACGGCGCCGCTGAGCTTGCCGATGGCGACGACGCTCCGGAGATGCTGGAAGCGGGTCAGCGCCCGCGAGAACTCCTCGTGCATCAAGGCCAGCTTCAGACCGAAGGTGGTGGGTTCGCCATGGATCCCGTGGCTGCGCCCGATGCAAGGGGTTCGCTGATGCTCCCGGGCCCGGCGGGCGATGATGGGCAACAAGGTCTCCACGTCCCGGATGAGCAGGTCGATGCTTTGCATCATCTGCACCGCGAAGGCGGTATCCACGATGTCGGAGCTGGTCAGGCCGAAGTGCAGCCAGCGGCTGGCCGGGTCGTTGATGCGTTCTGTCACCGCCGTCGTGAAGGCGATGACATCGTGGTTGAGCACCTTTTCCAGTTCGCGTTGACGGGCGACCAATCCCGCGGTGTCGCCTTTCCAAGCCTGACAACCCTTCTGAATCTTCAGGAAGTCCTTCTTCGGCACCACGCCTTGGGTCACCAGCGATTCACTGGCAAACTCCTCGATGTCGAGCCACAGGCTCAGCTTGTTCTCCTCGGTCCAGATCGCCCGCATCTCGGGCCGTGAATAGCGTTGAATCACGGACCCATCATGGGCCGGTCGACGCCCGAAGGCCAGACCGCTCCTGAGTGGGCGATGTGGGCCGCGATGGCGCTCGCATACCCTTCCCGATAGCTCGGAAAACGCGGCTTCCACCCCAACTGGTCGCTCAAGCGTCGGTTGGAAACACGCTTGTGGGTCGTACCGCGTTTGCGGGTCGACGGGCCCGCCATCGGTTCGGCCACCGGCGGCAACGGAAGCCCCGTTTCTTGGGCTAGGAATTCCAGGAACACGCCTTGAAGAACAGGTTCGTCATCGACGGCGTTGTAAATCCGGCCCGGATCTCCCCGGAGCATCACCGCCTCCAAGGCCGAGGCCACATCGTCTCGGTGGATCATGTTGATCCAGCGACCTTGATCCTGGTCTTGGCTTTGTTCGCGTTTTGCCTGACCGGCTAGGAATTGCTGGAACAGATGCCCGCGTCCCGGACCATAGATGCCCGCCACGCGGACGATCTGCGTGGCCACAAGACCCGAGCGGTGCGCCTCGGTGAAAACCTGCTCGGTGGCGACGAGCAATCGACCGGTTTCGCCGGCGGGTTCCACCGGGGAGTCTTCGGTCACCCAAGAGCCGTCCGTTTGGCTGTAGACGCTCGTGCTGCTCACCGAAACCATCCGGCCCACCCGTCGGTGACGAGCCCATTCGATCAAATTCCGGGCGCCCCCCAGATACACTTCCCGGTAGGCATCCGCCCCACCGCGACTCGAAGAAACCGCGCACACCACCGCATCAAAATCCCCTGGAATGGTCTCCAAATCCGCGGGTCGGGTGAGGTCGCCGCACAGGGCTTGGATGCCGGCGGCGGCCATCGCTCCGTCCGGATCACCTTGTCGGCGCAGGCCCAGAACCTCGGCACCGGAAGACGACAACCGCCGCCCCAGTTCCAGGCCCACATACCCGCAACCCACAATCAGGATCCGCATCTTGGGGCCTACCATTGACCCCACGTCGACAGGGTCAAGTCTGGTGGCGCAGCCTGCTGGGTCGCGTTCGGCTTGGTGTGTGCCCTGCCTTGCGTCTGGGCCCGGGTGCGACAACGTTTCCGCCTTGCGCATGAGCAACGTGCTATCCCGATTCAATCCGTCCCTCGCCACCCTGCCGGTGTATGTGCCCGGTCGGCCCATCGAGGAGGTCGCCCGCGAACATGGACTGGATCCCGGCGGCATCATCAAGTTGGCCTCCAACGAAAACCCCTTCGGCCCCTCACCCAAGGCCCTGTCAGCCATGGAGACCGTGCTGCGCCAACTGCACCTCTATCCCGACGGTTCCGCTTCGGTGCTCAAACGGGCTCTCGCAGAATCACTGGGTGTCCGGACGGAGAACCTCATTCTGGGCAACGGCTCCAATGAGATCCTCGAGTTTGTCGGCCACGCGATGATGCGCCCGGGTGTCGAGGTGGTGGTTCCGGAGTTCTGCTTTGCGGTGTACCCCATCGTGACAGCCTTGTTCGGAGCCACGTTGGTCACCGTGCCTGCGGTCGATTTCGCAGCCGATGTCCCGGCCATGATCCGTGCGATCACGCCCCGCACCGGCGTGCTCTTCCTGGCCAATCCCAACAACCCCACCGGCACGCGGACTTCCCGCGAGGACATCCTCCGATTGCTCCGCGAAGTCCCCAAGGATGTGCTCATTGTCATGGATGAGGCTTACATCGAGTTCCTCGACGATCCGGTGGACTTGATTCCTGAAATCCGCTCCGGCTCCCAGGAGAACCTCCTGCTCTGCCGGACGTTCTCGAAGATCTTCGGATTGGCCGGCCTGCGCTTGGGCTACGGCATCGCTTGCCCGGCCTTGATCTCGGCCTTCGAGAAGGTGCGTCAGCCCTTCAACATCAACTCCATCGCGCAGGCCGGTGCCTTGGCCGCGCTCCAGGATGGCGATCATCAGGCTCGCACCCGCGAGAACAACCGGGTGGGCGTCGAGTACTTCCAGTCGGCCTTCAAGGCCATGGGGCTGCCTTATGTGCCGTCTCACGCCAATTTTGTCCTGGCGAAGACCGGCCGTGGCGCCGTGGTCTTTGCCGCATTGCAGCAGCGGGGGATCATCACCCGCCCGATGGGTAGCTACGGATTGACCGACTGGTTGCGCATTTCTGTCGGCACTCCGGCTGAAAACGCCCGCTGCCTGATCGCCCTGCGCGAAGTGCTGGCGGCGTTGCCTGCAGCTTGATGGTTCTCCAGACGACACCCATGAGCACTCCGACTTCCCTGCGCGTCGACAGCGTTCCGGCCCTGCAAACGCCTCCGCGGGCGTTGCTCATTGTCCTCCATGGATTGGGTGACTCGTCGCAGGGTTGGGAATGGTTGCCCGGTGAATTGCGTCTGCCCTGGCTCGAGTACGCCTTGGTCGATGCACCCGATCCTTATTACGGCGGATACTCCTGGTACGACTTGCCCGGCGATGCCGGTCCGGGCGTGCGCCGCAGTCGGGAACTGCTCCGCCAACTGATTGACGAGCGCATCGCTGCGGGCCATGCCCCGGAACGCATTGGGATTCTTGGGTTTTCGCAAGGATGCCTGATGACCTTCGACGTGGGCTGGCGGGTCACGCCGCGGCTGGGAGCGTTGGTGGGCATCAGTGGTTACATCCACGATCCATCCGCCTTGTTGCGCGAGTTGGGACCCGAGGCGCGACAAGTGCCGGCCTTGTTCACCCACGGCACCCAGGATCCAGTGGTGCCCATGGTACCGGTCCGCAGTCAGGCTCAGGCCTTGAAGGAGGCCGGCCTGAACCTGGAATGGCGCGAGTTCCACAAGGCCCATACCGTGGCCGGTGAGCCGGAAATCCAGTTGATCCGCGACTTCCTGACCCGGCATTTGGGGTCCTGATCCCAGAACCGCTCCTTTTCGCGAGACCGATCGCTCGAGGGAACCGCCGCGGAAGCTCGCAGGTTGAAGGTGTGCCCCGCAAGCGTACCCTCCGGACATGACGTTGCGCTGGAGATCGAAGGTGGCGCTCGGGTCACTGGGCCTCGCCGGGATGATCGGTGCGGAAACGCCGTCGGTGGTGCCGGTGACCAGCGGGTTCGACCTTGATCCCAGGCTCGAATCCAAAGTCTGGTGCGCTGAGCCGCAGGTGGTGGATCCGGTGGGCTTGGCCTTCGCCGCCGATGGCGTCGCCTATGTCGCCGAATGCCGGGACTATCCCTACGGCGCGGGTCCCTCCGGGCGACCGGGCAGCACCGTGCGCCGGCTTGCTGATACCGACGGCGACGGCTTGCCGGACCGCTCGACGGTTTTCGCCTCGGATCTCAGCTATGCCACCAGCGTGCTGCCGTGGCGCGACGGCGTCCTCGTGCTGGCTCCTCCGGAGATCGTCTTCCTCCAGGACACCGATGGCGACGGACGCGCCGACCGGCGCACGGTCGTCCTCCGTGGTTTGGGGCTCGGTGTCAGTGATTCGCTGGCCAACAGCCTCCGCTATCACCTCGACGGCCGGGTTCACGTGGCCAACGGCGGCAATGGCGGTCGGCTCACTTCGCCGCTCCGGGAGGGTCCGTCCGTCGTGCTGGGCGACCACGATTTCGCCTTCGATCCGGACACCGGCGAGGTCGAATTGACCGCCCGGACCGGCGGCGGATTCGGCCTCGTGTTCGACGCCTGGGGTCGTGGGTTCACGACCTACAACATCGACCACATCCAGCACCGCTTTCTGCCACTGGCCCATGCGCGGCGCAATCCGGGGTTCCCGGCCGTGTCGATCACCGGGAGCATCTCCGACCATGGAGACATGGCGCGGGTTTTCCCGATCTCGGAACCCGAGACCCGCCCCAATCATCCGGAACAGGCGGGTCATTTCTCGGCCGCGGGCGGGATGGGTCTTTGCGAGTCACCGATCTTCCCTGGCGATTTGCAGGGATCGGTCTTCGTCTGCGATGTGGTGGGCCATCTGGTGCACCGCGACGTGATCCGTCTGGACGGACCGGTGTTCCGTGCTTCGCGGGCCTTCGAGGATTCCGACCGGGAGTTCCTCGGCAGCCGCGACCCATCGTTCCGTCCTGTGGGTCTGGAGACGGGACCGGACGGCGCTCTCTACTTGCTCGACATGCAGCGCGAGGTCATCGAACACCCGGATTACATCCCGCAGAAGGTCCGGGCCTCCTTGGATTTGCGTGCCGGCCAGGACCGCGGTCGCATCCACCGCATCACCCCGCGTGGCGGTGCGCCCCGGCGGTTTCCCCGACTTTCGGCGATGACCCCCGCCCAATGGGTCCGCCATCTGGGCGACCCGAATCCTTGGGTTCGAGGGACCGCTCAGCGACTCCTCCACGAACGCCAGGCCCGCGAGACGGCTCCGGCCCTTCGCCGGTTGGTCACCTCGAAGATCCGACCGGAGGGCCGCCTGCACGCCCTGGCCACTCTCCGCGTCTTGGGTGTGCTGCAACCCTCCGACCTGATGACTGCACTGGTTGATCCGCACCCGGGCGTCCGTGAAAACGCCCTGCGCTGGTCCGAACCGTGGCTGGCCTCGGAGGCCCGGCTCCAAGCCCGGGTGCTGGAGCTTTCCCGCGATGCCCTCCCGCGGATCCGGTTCCAGGCGGCCCAATCGCTGGCGGCGGTGGGCACCCCGGCCTCGGTGGATGCGTTGGCGGCCCTGTATTGGCGCGATGCTTCCAGTCCGTGGACTCGTCGGGCTGTCTTGGGTTCGCTGCGGCCGGGCGATGCCGGCCAGGTGTTGCGGCGATTGGCGGAGGCTTCGCCGCGAGGCGGAACGGCTTCCGATGCCAATCTCGCCGCGGCGCTGCAAGATCTCGCCGAGTCGGTGGCGGTCCAGGCCACTTCGGCTCCCGGCGACTTCGTCGTTTCCCTGGAACTGCTGGAGGGCTTGCCGGGCGCATCGGCGCTGCGGGGCCCGCTTTTGGAGGGATTGGAATCCGGTTTGGCCCGTTCCGGAAAGGTGCCTCCCGTTGCGCCGCCCGCCCTCCGTGTCGTCACCGCCCTCGCTGCGCGACCCGAGGCACCCGAGTGGATTCCGGCGCTGCGATTGCTGCGTCGTCTCAAGGCACCGTCCGATCACGGTGTGGATCAGGCGCTGGCCGAGGCCTTCCAGATGGCCACCAACGTCGCCTTGCCGGTGGCCCTGCGCCTGCCGCGTCTCCGGGCCATGGAGTTGGCCGAGGCCCCGGCCGACTGGTTGGAGGGGCTTTCCCGCCTGCTCGGAGCACCTCATGAAGAACCCGAGGTGCAGACGGCCGCCTTCGATGTGCTGGAACGCCTTCAACCGCCCCGGCTGGGTCGGTGGCTCGTGGACCGTTGGTCCGGATTGCCGCCTGCGCTGCGGGGCCGTGCCGGCCGTTTGCTGGCCGAACGCCGAGCGCTCCATGGTGATCTCCTCGAGGCGGTCGAATCGGGGACGATCCGCGTGGGCGAGTTGAACCTCGATCTCGAGCAGCGCCGCCGACTCCTGCGGGGTGGGTCCGCCGAAATTCGGGCGCGCGCCGCCCGCTTCTGGAGTGACGAGGAGTATTCCAACCGGAGCAAGGTGGTGGACGAATGGCTGGCGAAACTGCCCGCCGGTGGGGACGCATCCCGGGGCCGCAAGGTGTTCGAATCGTCCTGCGCTCATTGCCACCGCATGGGCGAGGTCGGCATGCGCGTGGGACCGGATTTGGCCGGTGCGGCTCACCGCAGCGTGGAGGATCTGCTGTCCAACATCCTCGACCCGAACATGGCGATGAACCCGGCGTTCGTGGCCTACCAGGCCGAGACCGTGGATGACGAAACGATCACCGGCCTGCTGGAGACCCAGCGAGGTGATTCAGTGACCCTCCGACAGGCCGGCGAGCAGACGGTTGTGTTGCCAAGGACGAGGATCCGATCCCTGCGCTCGACCGGACTGTCCCTCATGCCGGAGGGCTTGGAGGCCGGACGTTCTCCCCAGGAACTGCGCGACCTGATCGCTTTCATCCAGGGCGAGGCCGCCGTTCGTCCGGTGCATTCCGCGTCCGGTACCCGCTGAGGTTCACGCGCACCCGATCGACCGTCAGCGATTCCGGGCTCGCGATCGGATTCGTGCCGCCGGATTGCGCCGAGGGCGAATCGGTCGCAGTCTCGACGCGGTGAAGCTGACCTCGTGGAACGTCAATGGCCTGCGCGCCGTGTTGGGCAAGGGATTGCTCGACTGGATCGCCCAGGAGGATGCCGACATCATTTGCCTTCAGGAGGTGAAGGCCCTGCCTGAGCAGGTGTCCGTCGAGTGGCCGGCCGGGTACTCGGTCCATTGGAACTCCGCCGAACGCAAGGGTTACAGCGGCACCCTGACCCTCAGCCGTTTGCCCGTGCTGTCCGTCGAGCGGGGTCTGGGTTCGTTTTTGCCCGACAACGAAGGGCGCGTGTTGACCGTGGAACTGCCAGACCGGTTCGTGGTCAATTGCTACACACCCAACACCAAGCGCGACCTTTCCCGGTTGCCTTACCGGGAGTTGGAGTGGGATCCGGCCTTTCGGGCTCATTTGAAAGCATTGGAGGCCCGCAAACCGGTGGTTTTTTGCGGAGACCTCAACGTGGCTCATGAAGAAATCGATTTGGCCAACCCCAAGGCCAACGTCCGCAACCATGGCTTCACGGTCGAAGAACGGAGTGGGTTCACTCGGCTCATGGAAGCGGGCTTCGTGGACACCTTCCGCGACCGGCATCCAGGGCAGGGCGGCCATTACACCTGGTGGAGTCCCATGGCGGGCGCTCGGTCCCGGAATGTCGGGTGGCGCATTGATTACGTGGGCATTTCGGGAAGCCTGCGGCCGGCCTTGAAAGAGGCCTTCATTCGACCGTCTGTCCGGGGCTCCGACCATTGTCCGGTGGGCTTGGTGTTGGTCTGAGGCTCTCGATGGGGCCCCGAAGGCACTGATGGTGTTCCAGAAGCACGGGGGTTGTTGAAGTGAGTCGTGGTCGAAAGCTTCAGTCGAAAGCTTCAACCTTGCCGTGCCCGCATCCGCGCCGACACTCCCCCTGTGGAAGCGATGAAGATCACCGTCGAGACGCTGCGCGGGTGGAAGGGTCGTCGCCCGTTCGGCGCTTTGACGGCCTATGACTATCCCGGGGCCCGGTTGCTCGATGAAGCCGGTGTGCCGTTGCTGCTCGTGGGAGATTCCTTGGGCATGGTTGTGCTGGGTCATCCGGACACCACCTCGGTGACGATGGACGACATGATCCATCATCTTCGGGCGGTGGCGCGGGCCCGTCGCTGCGCGCTGGTGGGAGCCGATTTGCCCTTCAAGGCCTATGAAACGCCGGCACAGGCGGTCCGCAACGCCCGTCGCTTGGTCGAGGCGGGTGCAGAATACGTGAAGGCCGAGGGAGGGCAGGAGATTTTGCCACAAGTTCGGGCGATCTTGGCCGAGGGCATTCCCTTCATGGGGCACCTGGGTATGTTGCCCCAGCATGTGTTGGAAGAGGGTGGCAAGTATCGCATCAAAGGCCGCGATGAGGCGAGCCGGCAGCGACTGTTGGATGACGCCCGAGCCATGGAAGAGGCCGGTGCTTTTGCCTGTGTTCTCGAGTTGGTGATCCCCCCGGTGGCTGCTGAAATTCGCAGCGCTTGTTCCCGCATGCTTACCCTCGGAATCGGCAGCGGTCCGGATTGTGACGGTCAGATTTTGGTGACCCACGACTTGGTTGGTGCCTTCCCTTGGTTCACCCCCAAGTTCGTTGTGCCCCGGGCCCGTATCGGGGAAACCATCCGATCGGCCGCCCAAGACTGGTTGGCCTCGTTGGTGATCCCATCTTGAGAGGCCGATTTGCTGCGACGCGCGGTTGCTGAGCCCACAGGAATATTCGCCCAACAACTTGAAGGAAGCCTTGAGGGAGCTCGCAGCAAAGGGCGCCAGAGGTCGCTTCTACCGAGGCTGTGTCAAGGTCGCGCCTTTTTGATGATGGATTTCGTGCAGTCACAGGAGTTCGCGTATCAAATACCCGTTCCTGCCCTTGTAACGGGTCATCAAATCTGTCTTGTCGAAAAAAAGTTAATCAGGGTTAATCTCAATTTTACGGGCCGTGCCCGGAATCGGAGACGAATACCATGCAGTTTGATGTCAACAGCGAGCCGGTCGGCAAGACCGACGGAACTCAAGGATTGGAAAAAGTGCGCTACCTTCGGAAGTGGATCACTTGGGTTGCCGGATTGATCGGATTGTGCTGGCTGGGGAATGTCCGGGCCGCGAACCTGGAAACGTCGTTCGTCCGCGACCGCGAGCTGGTGGTGTATGATGGGTCCTCCCCGGAGATTCGTGGATTGGCCGGCACCTCCGTCGTGCCGACTCAGGCTCTTGCGGCCGAGGATACCTCGCTGGACCGACTGACCCGGATCGTTCGCGAGCAGCGGCCGCGGGTGTTGCACATCGTGGCCCACGGTGCACCGGGTTTGGTCTCAATCGGCGGCAGGGAATGGATTTCTGAAGCGTCCTTGCGCCGGCACGCAGACGACCTGAAGGGCTGGTCGGTCGAATCCATTGTTCTTTGGAGCTGCCGGTCCGGCTCCGACGAGCGGTTCATTCAAACCTTGGAGCGGTTGACCGGAGCCAAAGTCTCCGCTTCCTCCGCTTTCATCGGCCATTCTGATCTGGGTGCCACTTGGCAGCTGACCCGAAATGCTGCGAGCGTCAGGAATCCCTTCCCGAAGTCCGCCTTGGACTCATGGCGCCACAGCCTGGCGACGGCGTATCTTCATGGGTTGTACCGACCGACGGCCAGTGG
>JACCDP010489621.1_pt1 | contig 15818 bp, 13 predicted proteins | sample 7445841 | NCBI WGS metagenome assembly JACCDP01 (sample SAMN15323441, study PRJNA562643) | freshwater metagenome | isolation source: river surface water | place: USA:Blue River Watershed | collected 2017-08-17 | reverse complement strand
GCCAGATGAAGAACGAAAAGCTTGCATACCATGCACAGTTCGACCAGTACGTCAAAGAAGTCAAGGCAGTGGACGATCTGACGGCCGTTGTGACCTTCAAGATCCCAGCCCCACGCTTCGCTTTCGAAGTACTGATGTTGAAGTTCGACACCGGTATTCCGATCGTTCCTGCACACATTCTGTCGGCTCAGGCTGACGTGAATGAGTTCGCAGGCGGCAACGACATGCCTCACTCCGGTGGGTACAACGTCGTTCTCTGGGACGAAAACCAGAAGATCATGGACGTTCGTGAAGACTGGTGGGCTGTTGCGGCTGGCCGCATTAGCGCTCCTGAAGTCAAGCGTGTCGTGATCACCAACATCGGTGGTACGGTCGGTCAGAACATGGACGTGGTCGCTCAGAAAGTTGTCAACAACGAGTACGACGCAACCCTGGACATGCGCTCATCGGTCATCGGCAACATCTTGAAGCAAAACGACAAGGTGACCACCCACACCGGCAACAACCCACCATACGGATACCTCGACTGGTGGCCAAACAGCTTGTGGATGAACACCCAAATCGCTCCGTACAATGACGTTCGCGTCCGCCGCGCAATGAGCCTTGCCGTTGACCGCGACAAGATCGACGAAGTCATCTACGAAGGCGCCAAGGTCACGACCATCTATCCATTCCCACTCTACCCAGGCTTGCAGAAGTTCGTTGACACCCCAGGTGTCAAGGCTTTGGTTGAGAAGTATCAGCCACGCAAGTTCGACCTGGCCGAGTCCGAGAAGTTGATGACCGAAGCCGGCTTCACCAAGAACGCCGACATGTTGTGGGAAAAAGACGGCAAGACCGTCAACGCAGTCATCAACGGCTTCGAAGGCATTCACAGCGACATCGTTCCGGTGTTGGTCGAAATGCTGAAGGCCGCTGGCTTCGATGCAGACGTGAACTTCGGTTCCGATGCATACCAGAACATGGCAGACGGTAAAGAAGGCTTGTACATGTTCGGGCACGGCGCTTCCTTGGGTGACCCAGAAGCCGCATTGCAGCTGTTCCACAGCCGCTACAGCGCTGCTATCGGTACCACCTCGGGCGGCAACCGCTTCTCCCGCTACATCAACACCGACTACGACAAGATCTTGGACGAGATGGCACCTTTGGGTTCCAGCGACCCCAAGTTCACCGAGTTGGCAACACAAGCAATGGAAATCTACTGGAAGGACCAGATCGACGTCCCAGTCATCCAGTGGCTCCACCGCATCCCATACAACCAGACGTACTGGACCAACTGGCCAACGGCAGACAATGTCGCTGGTGGTGTGAACGGTGCCTTCTGGGCACAGACGTCACCACTGGTCATTGCGAACCTCAAGAAGGCTAGCAAGTAATCAGTTCCGTCGTCCGTCCGGCATCTTACGATGCCGGACGGTTTCCATCCCCCCTCCCTTCCCAACACCCTCCCTCGAAAACGCAAACGTAGAGTACTCGCCACAACGAGGGCGTTGTCTATCCACTGGCTGTAGCCAAGGAGAGTACTGTGAGATATCGTTTAATCCTGCGGCGTATAAGCTTCTTGATTATGGTCATTTGGGCGGCCTCGACCATTACGTTTTTTATTCCACGCATGTCTGACCGCAACCCTATTCGCGAACGCTTCGCCGAATTGGCGCGGACCGGTGGTTTCTCGGCTGGTGACCTCGAAAAGGTCGTCGAGTCATACAACAAAAAGTTCGGCCTCGACAAACCACTGTTGGAGCAATACACCGACTATATCGGTAGCGTTGCCCAGCTGGATTTGGGTGTGTCGCTCAACCGTTTCCCCAAAACCGTGATGGAAATCATCATGGAGTCCCTCCCATGGACTATTGCCCTGTTGTTTGTATCTTCGATACTGTCATTCATTATCGGTAATCTCCTCGGTGCAGTCGCGGCATGGCCCAAGTCGCCCAGTTGGATGCGGTCGATTGCGACGCCGTTCGTGCTCTTCATGGGCATTCCGCCGGTGTTGCTGGCAATCTTCTTGCTCTTCTTGCTGGCATTTAAATTGAAATTATTCCCTCTCGGGCAAGCATATTCCACCGGTATCGCTCCAGACTGGTCATTCGGATTCATGCTGAATGTCATGTGGCACCAGATTTTGCCGGCTATTTCACTCATCCTCGGTTCGGTCGGCGGCTGGGTGTTGTCGATGCGCGGCATGGGTGTCACCATCCAGGGCGAAGACTACGTGAACTTCGCAGAACACAAAGGACTGCAAGGGGGCGTGATCTTCCGCGATTATTATCTGCGGAACGCCATGCTGCCACAGGTCACCGGGTTCGCACTCGCATTGGGGAGTATCATCACGTCGGGTGCGGTCGTCGAAGGGTTGTACGCATTGCCGGGTCTTGGGTCGAAGTTGTCCCAAGCGATTCAATCCAATGACTTTTTGGTGATTTACGGCATTGTGTTGTTCATCACCATGTCGGTGGCGACTTTGATGGTGCTCGTCGAGTTCTTGTACCCGCTGCTTGATCCCCGCATCAAGCAAGATTAGGAGCACAGATGACAACGTTGACTTCTCCCGTTGCTCCACCCATCCAACCGAGTCGTTGGAGGCTCATTCGTGGCTACTTGCGCCGCAACAAGAGCTTGTTGGTCGGGCTATTGATTCTGCTGTTTTTGATTTTGTTTACGCTCACTGGGCTGTTCATCGTCGATCCCAAGCATGCCTTCCCCTTGTCGGTGCGCTCCAAGCAACCACCGGGACTGCTTGATTTCGCCATCGAAAACTGGCCCGGCAAGTTGCCGCTCGGCAGCGATTTCTTTGGCCGTGACATGTATGCAGCCATGGTCCGAGGGTTGTGGCAGACCGCCTTGATTGGTGTGTTGTCGGGCGCAGCTGGGACATTAATTGGTGTGATTTTGGGTTTCACGTCGGCGTATTTCGGCGGGTTGTACGACACCGTCGTCAAGGGTATCTGTCAGATTTTGACTCCGATTCCCGTGTTCATGATCCAGATCATCATCGCGTCTTCGCTCGACAAACGTGACGTGACCATCTATACGATGGCAGGCATCGTGGTGATGCTAGCCTGGATGGCACCGACCCTCGTGATTCGATCGCAAGTCTTGTCGATGAAGGAACGCCAATTCGTGTCGGTCGCCAAGCTCTCGGGCGTGGGGAACGGCGGTATCATCTTCGGCGAAATCATGCCGAACTTACTGCCGTTCATTGCAGCTGCGTTTGTCAGCCAAGTCTTTAACGGCGTATTCTCGTCGTTCTATTTGGCGATTGTGGGTCTTGGACCGTTGCGCGAGCCGCTGTTGGGTAACTTGATTTGGGGTGCACAATCCCAAGGCGCGTTCTTCAACGGCTGGTGGTGGTGGCCAATTTGGCCGGCGTTGGCAATGGTGCTGATTCTCAGCTCGTTGGCGCTCATCAACATGGGTATGGACGAGTTGGCCAATCCACGTATTCGGAAAACGGAGTAAGCAATGTCAGCAATTTTGCAGGTACGCGACCTCCAGGTTTCGTATTACACTGACCTCGGTCGCGCGACCGCGTTGAACCGGGTCAACCTCGACCTGCAGGCCGGCGAAAAGCTCGGTCTGGTGGGCGAATCGGGCTCTGGCAAAAGCACCATGGCGCTTGCCATGATGCGTATGATCAAGGCGCCCGGCCGCATCGAAAGCGGGAGCGTGGATGTCGATGGCGTCGATTTGATGAAGTTGTCAGACGAAGAAATGCGTTTGGCACGCCTCAGTCGCATCGCATACATCCCCCAAGGCGCCATGAATTCGCTCAACCCGGTCATGCGGATCGGCGCACAAATGGTCGATGCCATCCGTGCCCATGTGCCGAACATGTCCAAAGACGCCATGATTGAGCGCGCCAAAGACTCACTCGAGTCCGTCGACCTCAAGCGCAATGTCTTTGACATGTACGCGCACGAGCTCTCGGGCGGGATGAAGCAACGCGTCTGTATTGCCATCGGTATCTTGCTCAAGCCCAAAGTCATCATCGCCGACGAACCCACTAGTGCACTCGACGTGGTGACCCAACGCCAAGTCATGGAGACCATTGACCGTGTGCAGAAGGAAATCGGCACTGCCGTCATCCTGATCGGCCACGACATGGGTTTGATGGCACAATTTGTCGACAAGGTTGCCGTGATGTACGCTGGTCGCTTGACCGAGGTCAGCACGGTGCGCGACATGTTTACCACACCGATGCATCCCTACGCGCAGGCACTCATCAAGAGCCTGCCGAACCTCAAGAACAAAGGCGTCTTCCAGGGTATCCCTGGGTTGGCGCCGTCGTTGCTGCGCATCCCATCTGGGTGTGCGTTCCATCCGCGCTGCACGCAGGCGATGGAGAGCTGCAAGACCACCATTCCTGAGGTGCAGGATCACAACGGGCGCCTGGTTGCCTGCCATCTCTATACGGAAGGGGCATAACCGTGACGCATTTGCTTGAGTTTCGGAACGTCACCAAAACATATACGCGCGGCTACTTCTCTGATGCAGGGACCACCGCGTTGCAAGACTTTTCGATGGTGCTCGACGAAGATTCGCCGACCATCATGACGGTCGCCGGCGAGTCCGGCAGCGGCAAAACCACCATCGCCATGTTGTTGTTGGGTTTTATCGAGCCTACCAAGGGTGAGATTCTCTACAAAGGGAAGAACATCAAAAACCTGCGTGGTGAAGAACGGATGACCTTCCGCCGTGAAGTCCAAGCGGTCTTCCAAGATCCGTTTGCCGTTTTCAATCCGTTCTATACCGTCGACCACTTGTTGACCGTGCCGATTGAGCGCTTCAAGTTGGCCAAATCCAAGGCTGATGCACGCAACAAAATGGAAGATGCGTTGTCGTCGGTCGGTCTACGCCCCGAAGACATCCTTGGCCGGTTCCCGCATCAGTTGTCGGGCGGTCAACGCCAGCGCATCAACGTGGCACGTGCGTTGCTGCTGAAGCCCAAAGTCCTCGTCGCCGACGAACCGGTATCGATGGTAGACGCATCATTGCGCGCCAACATCCTCGAGTCACTGCGTGGATTGCACCGCGACCACGGTGTATCGATTGTCTACATTACCCACGACCTCACCACGGCATACCACGTCGCAAACTCGATTGTGGTGCTCTACAAGGGTGGCGTCATGGAGGCCGGCGATGTCGAGACCGTCATCCAAAAGCCCGAGCACCCATACACGAAATTGCTCATTGATTCGATTCCGTGGCCAGAGCTCGATCGCCGCTGGGGCAGTGACGGTATGATGGTCAAAGAAGCCGATGGCAGCGACAAAGGTTCCAAAGGCTGCCGCTTCATGGGACGTTGCCCGCACGCCGTCGATGCCTGTGGAGTGAGTGTTCCGCCGTTGTATCGTGTGGGGCAGTCGCAAGTCGCGTCGTGTGTGTTGCACTCGAGCAATCCCGTGCTCCCCGCGGCACAATTGACTGACGTCTTGCCGGTATAAGTAGGTTCTCGCATCGGGCGCACGTATGCCGGTACGCAGGTATCTATGCAGTGCGCCCTTGATGGAAGAAACGGACATTGACATGGTCGTCAGTGAATGGTCGCCGAGTGATCAGTTGTCCTACCGTTGTCGACGCACGTCCCGCAAGCCCGCCATGGATGGCCGGCTCGCGTGTCCCGTCTGGCAGCAGGCAGAGCAATCCCCCCGATTTGTCGACATGATTAGCGGTGCGCCGGGTCTGTATGACACACGTTCCGCTGCCGTCTGGGACGACGAGGCGTTGTATGTAGGATTTTGGGTGGAAGAGCCGCAAGTGGCTGCCACGCAAGCTACACGCGACAGCCTCGTTTTTTTGGAAAACGACGTGGAAGTCTTCATCGACGGCGGTGACGCCTACTACGAGTTCGAAATAAACGCCCTGGGTACGATCTACGAAGTCTTTTTCGTCTGGGAAGATGCGTGGAAGAAGGGCGGCGTCTGGGATACCCCGGAATTCGACGTCCATGACCACAGTGCCATTCTCTTTGGCGGTAATCACGACCGGAGCGCGCAACACTTCTGGCGGGGCACACATCCCCGTGGGTTGCGCTGGGCATACCGACACTACGACCTACCTGGGCTCCAATCTGCGGTGTATATCGATGGCGAAATCAATAATCCGGCAGTGATTGACCGCGGTTGGCGCGTCGAATTGGCGTTCCCGTGGGCAGGGATGAAGCATCTGGCACATGGGCGATCGTTGCCGCCCAAGGCCGGTGATGAGTGGCGGATTTTCTTTGGGCGCTTCCAGAAGCTCGAGCTTGCAGGTCAACAGGTTTCGCTTCCTGCTGCCTGGAGTTGGGGCAAGGTTGGGTCCGGCGATAACCATATCCCTGAGCGCTTCACCAAGATCATCTTCGACGACCATGATGTGATGGGGAACGCATGACCCCGACATCGCAAACGTACATTGGAACAGACGGATTTGAGCGTATAGTCGTCCAAAACGCCTATCTGCGCTGCGTCTACATGCCAGGATTGGGCGGCAAAATCGCGAGTATCGTCGATGTTCGTACCAACCGCGAATGGTTGTGGCGCCATCCGCGGATGGCGTACGCGATTGTGCCATCGACCTCTTCGTATGTAGCGACGGCGGATACCGGCGGGTGGGATGAGTGTTTCCCGACGGTTGGTGCGTGTCAGTACCCTGCCGACCCATGGTTGGGTGCGTACCTCGCCGATCACGGCGAACTGTGGTGTCAAACGCCGCAGACGCGTGTCGAGACGGTCGACAGCGGAGTGATGATAACCACTGTCTGGCAGGGTATCAATCTGCCATACACGTTTGAGCGTCAAATGCGCGTCGACATGAGTAATCAGCTGACGCTGGATTACACCGTCACCAATCGCGGCACAGCCCCGATGCACTGGATCTGGTGCGCACATCCCTTGATGGCCATCGAGCCAGGGATGGGTGTGTACACACCGGAGGGGACGACGTTTTTCCGTCAAGATGCACAGGGCAATCTCATCCCAGAGCCTGCCGACGCGATCCGCCCGAGTGCGACACAGACGCTTGATTTGCGTGTGTTGCCGGAGCGTGCGAGTGGGTATGGGGTCAAACTGTATAGTGAAGTGCTCCCCAAGGGTTGGGTATCATTACGCGCAGACAACGGATCGTTGTCGATGGATTGGGATGTCGCTGAGGTGCCGCAATTGGCCATCTGGTTCAATGCTGGTGCGTGGTCTGCAGACGGCGGCACGCCGTATTACAACATGGGGATCGAGCCGGCAATTGGGGTCTATGACCCGTTGTCGGATGCATATACCAAAACTTCAACCTATGCCACACTTGCTCCGGGTCAGCACCGTTGCTGGCAGGTGCGAGTGCGAATCGATGCGGACACAAAAGGAGCCTGACGTGATCAAGATTGCGGAGTTTTTGCCACCCACACCGTCGATGCTGTGGACACTCTCGAAGCAGTGTGGTGTTGACTATGCGGTCGGTGGTTTGCCATTCGGCGACCCGATGAACGGGACCGATGGTGCCTGTGACTATCTGCCACTGTTGCGCATGAAGCAGAAGTATGAGGACGGCGGGTTCAAGCTCGAAGTCATCGAAGCACGTCCACCATTGAATCTTGCCAAGCGCGGGCTGCCTGGTCGCGATGCCGAAATCGACGTCGCCTGTGCACTCATCGAAAACATGGGTCGTCTCAAGATTCCCGTTTGGTGCTACGAGTGGATGACCGATTTCAACTGGATGCGGACCGCGACGACGACCCCGTCACGTGGTGGGAGCGTGGTGACGAGCTATGACCATAGTCTGATGGCAGATGCGCCGAATACCGACCTTGGTCCCATCAGCGAAGAAGAACTCTGGACAAACCTCGAGTACTTCATGAAGCGCATCGTGCCTGTCGCCGAAAAAGCCGGTGTCAAATTGGCCATGCATCCCGATGATCCACCGCGCTCACCCATCCGCGGCGTGGGTCGTATCATGCGTACGGTGGACAACTACCAGCGCCTTATCGACATGATCCCGAGCCCCGTCAACGGGATTACCATGTGCCAAGGTAACTTCACCTTGATGACCGATGATTTGCCTGCAGCGATTCACAAGTTCGGCAAGCAGAACAAGATTTTCTTTGTCCACTTCCGTGATGTCATCGGCAACAAAGACAAGTTCGAAGAATCCTGGCACGACGCCGGCAAAACCGACATGGCTGCGTGTATGCAGGCATACAAAGACATCAATTTCAATGGTGTGTTGCGCCCAGACCATGTACCAACGGTCGCTGGTGATAGCAACGAAAACGCCGGCTACTCCGCATTTGGTCGGCTGTACGCCATTGGGTACATTCGTGGTCTGCGTGAAGTCGTCTGGGGTGAAAAAGGGAACTAACCAATCGTAACGGCGCGCGTCTGCTCCTCTATGGAGCCAGGCGCGTTGACCGTGGGGATACACGGAGCAGACATGCGTATCGCGGTCACCGGTGGGAGTGGGAGTGTGGGCAAGCACGTCATTGCGAAAGCGGTCGCCATGGGGCACAGCGTGCGCAATATCGACCGTGTACAAGCCCCGGAAGGATCTATCCCCGCAGGAGTCGAATACGTCAACGCAGAGTTGTCGGACTATCAATCCTTCCATGATGCCATTGACGGGTTCGATGTGTTGATCCATTTGGCGGCAATACCAGCGCCGGGAGGTTATCCCGAGCATGTGGTGCACAACAACAATGTCACCAGTAGCTACAACGCGTTGTTGGCCGCCGCCAAGGTGGGTATTAAGCGCGTAGTGCAGGCGTCGAGCATCAATGCTATCGGTGCGGTCTATAGTCGCTGGCCGACCTATGAGTTTTTGCCGGTCACAGAGCTCCATCCGACCTACAGCGAAGATCCATATAGCTTGTCGAAGTGGATCTGCGAAATCCAAGGGGATGCAATGGCGCGTCGCTACGAAGACATGACCATTGCGTCGTTGCGCTTCCACTGGGTGGTCGCTAATCTCGAAATGGCCCAGACCCGCGCCAACAGTAATTCTGACTCGAATGCCAAACAACTCTGGGCATATACGTTGGCAGAATCTGCAGCGCGCGCCTGTTTGGCGATTTTGGACGCACCATATGTCGGTCACGAAGCGTTCTATATCGTCGCGCCCACAACGGTGATGGCCGAACCTACTGCCGATTTGATCGCACAGTGGTGGCCAAACGTCCCCCTTACGAAGCCCATTATTGGGCATGATGGTGTGTATGACTGCAGCAAGGCGGAACGGCTCTTGGGCTGGACGCATTGATTGCTGCATGATTTTTATATGAAAGGGTACCCCCAATGACGTGGCATGTACAACCGACCCGTGAGGCAATGATTGCCTTGACGTCCGAGAATCCGTTCGAGCGCTTCGCCGACGGCCGGCCCAAAGTGCCCGATGATTTGATCGAACGCATGAAGTTGGTCACCACCGAAGAAGCCTGGGGCACCTTGCGCCGCCACGGCTTCCACCTGCAGTTCGCAGGCAATTGGAAAGAGACGCACCCCGGCAAAGTCACCGTCGGTCGTGCCGTCACCGCTGCCTTTGTACCGCATCGCCCGGACTTCCACAAGACTATCCAAGACTCAGGCTTGGCAGCAGGCCGTGGCAAGATCGGTGGTCAGAACTCGTGGATTATCGAACAGCTCGAGCGCAACGACGTGATGGTCTGTGACCTCTTTGGCAAAGTCAAAGACGGTACCCTTGTCGGTGATAACTTGGGCACAGCCGTCGCCAAGCGCACCCATGCCGGTGCCGTCATCGACGGTGGCGTCCGTGACCTGGCGGGTCTGGTCGAGCTCAACGATGTGAACTTCTACGTGCGCGGTTTCGATCCGACCGCCATCGCCGATGTGACCCTCTCGGGCATCAACATCCCAGTCCGGATTGACGGCATGACCGTGTTGCCAGGCGACATCATCTTGGGCACGGCCACCGGCATCATCGTCATCCCACCACACCTGGTCAAAGAAGTGGTTGAGGAGTCCGAGAATATCCGCGTCCGTGACGAATTCGGCAAAATGCGCATCGGTGAAGGCAAATACACCAGCGGCGAAATCGACGTGCCGACCTGGCGTGAAGACATCGAAGCTGACTACACCGCATGGAAGAAAGCCAACAACAAATGAGCAATCGTCCCGAAGATAACATCCGGCGTTCATCGAACCCGAGCGACCTCAAAATCACCGACATGCGCATCGCCACTGTCGGGTGGGATCATTGGACATTCAGCATCATCCGCATCGATACCAATCAGGGTATCAGCGGCTGGGGCGAGGTCCGTGACCTGGCGTCGGCCAAGTATGCGCTTGCCCTCAAGAGTCGGTTGTTGGGTGAAAACCCCTGTAACATCGACCGCTTGTTCCGCAAGATCAAGCAATTCGGTCACCACGGTCGCCAAGGCGGTGGTGTGTCGGGTGTCGAAATGGCCATCATGGACCTGGCCGGCAAGGCATACGGTGTCCCCGCATATGCGTTGGCTGGTGGGCAACACCGCGACCGCGTGCGTATGTACTGCGACACCCCCAACGAACCCGATGGTGTGTCGATGGGCAAACAACTCCAAGAGCGCATCTCGTGGGGCTTCACGATGCTCAAAATGGATGTCGGTATCCAGCCGTTGATCGGTGTACCCGGGGCATTGACCTACCCAGCAGGGATGTTGCCCACGGGCGATCGCACCCACTTCGACAAGATGCTCAATCTGCATACGCTGCAGCACCCGTTTACCCATGTGCGCATCACCCCCAAAGGGCTCGACATGATTGTCGAGTACGTCGCACAAGTGCGCGAGACCGTCGGCTACGAAGTACCGATTGCTGCAGACCACTTCGGACATATCGGCATCGACGACTGTATTCGCCTCGGCAAAGCACTCGAGCCGTACAACCTGGCTTGGCTCGAGGACCTGGTGCCCTGGCAGTACACCGACCAGTGGGTACAGCTCGAGCGCGAATTGCATACCCCGGTCTGCACCGGCGAAGACATTTACGCATTGGATGGCTTCAAACCGCTCATCGATGCCCGTGGTGTCAATATCATTCACCCCGATATGGCCACCAGTGGCGGGATCGTCGAGACCAAGCGCATCGGCGATTATGCCGCTGAGCGGGGCATTTCGATGGCGTTGCACATGGCAGGTACCCCCATCAGTACGATGGCCAGCGTCCACTGTGCAGCAGCCACCGAGAACTTCATCGCATTGGAACATCACTTCTCTGAAGAGCCGTTCTGGAGCGACTTTATCACCATTACCGGCCGCACCGGTCCGGTCATCCAAAATGGGTACATCGAAGTGCCGAACACGCCGGGCTTGGGCTTCGAGGTGAACCTCGAGGTGGTCAAGGAGCACCTCGTCAAGGGTAGCGGCTTCTTCGAACCGACCCCCGAATGGGACACCTCCGGCAGCTGGGATCGACTCTGGAGCTAACGGATTATGTGCGCAGGGTCTGTGCACACAAAGGGAACACGTGACATGAAAATTACCCGCGTAAAAGCATTTTTGACGGCTCCCGATGGTATCGGGATTGTCGTCGTCAAGGTCGAAACAGACCAGGATGGATTGGTCGGCTACGGCTGTGCCACCTTCACCCAACGGGCAACCTTGGTGGTCAAAGCCGTCGAAGACTACCTCGAGCCATTGCTCATCGGTCGCGATCCGCGCAACAGCGAAGATATGTGGCAGATGATGATGGTCAACTCGTACTGGCGCAACGGCCCCGTGCTGAACAACGCCGTCAGCGGTGTCGACATGGCGTTGTGGGACATCAAGGGCAAAATCGCCAACATGCCCGTCTATCAGCTGTGGGGCGGCAAATGCCGTGAGGGCGCGATGGTCTATCGGCATGCAGACGGCCGTGATCCCCAAGAAGTCCTCGAGAATGTCATCAAGTACAAAGAAGGCGGTGCTTTGGCTGTGCGCTGTCAGATGGGTGGCTATGGTGGCCGTATCCAAGACATCAACAGCGGCAACGCGGTGCCGACCAAAGATGCGCCCCAGGCAACGCATCGTATGCGCACCATGGATAACCTCGAGTCGACCTTCCCCGGTGCCTACTACCAACCAGATGTCTATGCACGGTCTATTCCGGGTATGTTCGACTATATTCGGTCCAAAATCGGCTTCGATTTGTTCTTGTTGCATGACATCCACGAGCGCATTGCGCCGATTGATGCTGTGCGCATGGCCAAAGCGGTCGAGCCGTATCGCTTGTTCTTCTTGGAAGATCCGTTGGCCCCAGATCAACTCGAATGGTTCCGCCGAATCCGTGAGCAGTGTGCTACACCCATTGCCATGGGTGAATTGCATGTGAATGCGGCCGAGTGGAAGACGTTGATCAGTGAACAGCTGATTGACTACATCCGCTCACATGTATCGGCCATTGGTGGCGTCACCCCAGCCCGCAAGCTGGCAGCGTTCGCCGAACAATTCGGGATCCGTACTGCCTGGCACGGACCGGGCGACGTGTCGCCCATCGGGCATGCCGCCAATGTACACCTCGATTTGTCGAGCCGCAACTTCGGCATCCAAGAAGTCATCCACTTCGGCCCCAACTTGTACGAAGTCTTCCCTGGGTGCCCCGAAGTCCACGGCGGCTACGTGTACGTCAACGACAAGCCGGGCTGGGGTGTCGACTTCGACGAAGTCAAGGCCGCCAAGTACCCTGCCGAGAACAAAGTCGTCGAGTGGACCCAGTCACGCTGGCCAGACGGCACCATCTGGACCCCGTAAGAGGTTACAGGTTACAGGTTGTGTTGCTGTAGAGATCGAGTGGGGCTTTTTGCAAAAGCCCCACTCGATCTCTCATTTCTGATAGCTGATATCTGATCTCTGCTATCGAATTAGTGTTCCTGGTTGGCGGCCTGAATCAATGCGCGCATGTAGGCAATTGAGTAGGCAGTGCCCACCTTGGGTCCACCGACGAATGCGGGGATGTGATCGGGGATGATACAGCCGTCGAAGTTGACGGCGCGCAGGGCCTTCATCACGTCGTACATGTTTTGGTAGCCGTTATCGATGAGGGTCTCGACCCAGGGCTCGGGCATGGGATTGGTCACATTGCGGAAGTGGACTTTGAACAGTTGGTTTTTGCTTGCAAAGTGATTGATGGCTTCGATGACACTCGAGCCCATTCCGATTTCGCCGCCTTCGAGCCAACATCCGATGCACAAACAAACTCCAATATTGGGACTATTGGCAATGTCCATGGCTTTTTTGTAGCCTTCGAAGTTGCCGAACATACAGCGTGGGATGCCGCCGAGCGCGTACACGGGCGGGTCATCGGGGTGGATACCGATATAAACGCCGGCTTCTTCGGCGACCGGGGCAATCTGGCGAATCATGTAGGTGTAGTTATCCCACAGCTCGTCTTCGGTATAGAGCCGGCCATGGGTGAGGTCGCCTTCGTATACTTTGCCATCCCAATAACCCTTGGCATTGGTGATGTCGAGCATACGCGAGCTCATGCCGCCACGACCAGGCACGTGCCCCGTTGTCCAGATGCCGTTGCCCATGTGCGCGTAGGTGTTGTACTTGATACCCGCTGCACCGATGTTGCGAATGAAGGTTTTGAACTCTTCGATTTTGGCATCACGGCCGGGGAGATTCAACGTCATCTCGGGTGAGTTGTGGACGCCCAGATTGGTAATGCGGTAGATTTTCATCCCGTACGCATCGAAGCGCTTGACCAACGCCTTGTAGAACTCGAGGGTGTGTTGGTGCGGGTGGTTGATACCCACCATAGCCCACTCGACCCCGAGTTGTTGAAAGAACTGCAGATCTTCGTCGCTCGCATCGGCACCGGTTTGAATGGCGATGTGGATGCCATCAGTGCTCGAAAAATAGCCGGGGACGGCACGCATCGGAACGGTCCGTGTACTCATGTGAGATCCTCCACTGTGAGGGTTTGGTGTCTACGCAGACACCAGAGGTTGTACACGGGTATCGTAGCACAACGCAGTGAACTGACGGATGACCGACCACCAGTCGGTCACCCGTCAGCGTTGTTCGAGGATCGCGACGGTTCGATCGAGTTCCTCGACCAGTTCCCGTGCGCCGCCGCTCGGTTGCGCCTGATGGAACGCGGTAGTTAGTGCGCGGTAGTACCACAATGTCTCTGCTTTGCTGGCGCTGAACCGGTCAAATACCTGGTCGCCGATACGGTAATGATCACGCAGTATTGCACGTGCGTTGTGGAGTTTGTCTGCCGACGAGACGAAGCGAATCGACGGTGTGGTGTGGCTCAGATGTGCGATATAGGCTTCTTTGCGGGTACGCCAATCGGGTTTTCGTTTTTCGAGGGTATCGCTGCATCCGACAACGATGTCAGCAACGGCATCACCAAAGCGGAGCCGGATGTCAGCCACGCGCCCTTTTCCACCAGCATCTTCGCCTGCGTCGTGGAGGAGGGCTCCGATTGCTTCGTCTTCGGTCGCCCCGTATTCGAGTGCGATGCTGAGGACTCCGAGCAAATGCGTGATATATGGGATTTCGGTCGATTTGCGTTGTTGATGAGCATGGATATGGGTGGCATAGGTGAGGGCGGTGTCGAACCGTGGTGACAAGTACATGATGTATCCTTTCGTCAGATACCACGAGTGTAGCCCACTCTGGCGTACGACGCAATACTGTGGGTTTGGTCAGCGTAACAGCGCCTTGGCTGCGGCTTTGCCGCTGTTGTATGCGCCGTGCACCGTCGATGCATCGCGCTCGGTGTAGGCTTCGCCCGCAAAAACCAGCCGGCTGTTCAGCGGCGTCCCCAACGTCCGGCGTGCCTGGATGGAACCGCCGACGGGGATGTACGAATATGCCCCGAGGCTGTGGGGGTCGAGCCCCCAGCGCGTCGCAATGAGCGCGCTCGGCGTTTTGTTGACACCGAATGCCTTGTTGACGAGTGCAGCCATCTGTGTCTGGAGCTGGGCGTCGCTCTTTGCCTCGAGCGCACGGGCACGACTGCCGGCATTGAATGCGACGAGGGCGGGGATACCGACGGGCTTGTTCAGCGGTATGAACTGATAAAACTCGTGCGGGTCGCTACCAGCGATGGTAAAGGTATCGGTCGCAGTGCCCCAAAACGCCGTATCGTAGCGCAGCACGCATTTGTTGAGCACGCCCATGGCGAGTTGTTTGATTGCGTTGGTGTAGGCAGCGGGCAATGCCGGGCTGAAGGCAATGCGGTTGGCTTTGAGGATGCCGAGCGGGACCGTCACGACGACTGCACCTGCCCGCCATGATTTGGACCCTGCAGTAACGGTCACACCGGTGCTGTCGGTGGCGATGCGCGTTACAGTGATGTTGTACTCAATGGTCAGATTTTTCGCCAAAAACTGCGGAATCCCCACATACCCATTATTGACAAACAGGTTCCCGCCGCGGTAGGCATCGATGCCCTCGTCGTAGTTGTTGAGCGACAACAACTCTGCTTCGACCGCGTCGTCGTCGTCGATGAGTTGGGCCAGCATACTTTCGACGCGGCGCTTTTGGGCGACATTGAGGCGTTTGTAGGCCGGAACGGCGTTGATGGCAGCACGCAGCGATGTGTCGGTCCCGCCGGCAGTATCGAGGGCGCTCGCGATGATTGCATCTGCCTGGGTGTAGAGATTGTCGAGGGCAGTGCCACTGAGTTGCTCGGGCGTTTGGGTATCGATATAGCGTTCGGTGCCGTTTTCGGGGTCGGCGGCGGTCGTCACACCTGCGCTTTTGGCGAGCGCCACGAGCGGGTTGCCGGTGGACGTTTCGATCCACTGTGCACCGAGCTCGATGGGTTTGCCCCAGCTACGATGGGTGCGTATACGGCCACCAACGCTGTTGCGTGCTTCGAGGATACGCACCGATTTGCCCCCAGCGACGAGGTCGCGGG
>JACCDP010715086.1_pt1 | contig 15819 bp, 20 predicted proteins | sample 7445841 | NCBI WGS metagenome assembly JACCDP01 (sample SAMN15323441, study PRJNA562643) | freshwater metagenome | isolation source: river surface water | place: USA:Blue River Watershed | collected 2017-08-17 | reverse complement strand
GAAGATGAGATCGGCTTTGCATTGACCGGACTCTGGTACCGAATCTCAGACAAAGTTAATCGCTGGAAGAATCTACTGATCAATCGACGCAGCGTTCAAAATGAATCCCTAATGGACACCTACCAGGACCTAGCTAACTACGGCATCATTGCTCAGTTAGTAGCCCGAGGTATGTGGAAGAAGTAAGATGGCAAAAAAGAAGCTTCCCAAGGAGGTAAGCCTGGTTCGTGAATACAAAGTAGAGAAGTACGACACAAAGGAGAATAAAAACATCTCCTATAGTCAGTACTCAATCTACAGTACCTGTCCTCATCAATGGTACCTTTCGTATCCGAAAAAGCTAGCACCTTATACTCCTAGCATTCATACAGTCTTTGGAACTGCTCTACACGAGACAGTCCAGAACTGGTTGGATGTGGCTTATAACCAATCGGTTAAAGCTTCTGAAGAGATCAACCTATCAGAGTACCTCATTGATAGGATGAAGAAGACTTACAAGAAGGAAAGATTCAATAACGCTAACAAAGACTTTACAACTCCTCAGGAGCTGCAAGAGTTCCACAACGACGGAGTAGCTATACTAGATCACCTCAAGAAAAAACGCTCAGTATACTTTAGCACCAAGAGCACTTACCTGGTAGGAGTAGAGGTACCGCTTGTACTCCCTCTCAAGCCTGGATTGTATTTCAAAGCTTACCTTGACCTAGTCTTCTATAACGAAGCTTTAGGAAAGTATTTGATCCTGGATATCAAAACTTCTACTAAGGGCTGGAGTGACTACGAAAAAAAAAGCGATACTAAAATCTCTCAGGTACTATTTTACAAAGAGTTCTTTGCAAAGCAATTCAATACCGATGTAGAGAGTATAGACGTTGAGTTCTTTATTGTAAGGAGAAAGATTTATGAAGGAGGAGAGTTTGTACCTAAAAGAGTACAGCAGTTCAGACCTGCTTCAGGAAAGATTAAAAGAGGTCAGGCTATGGCCAACCTAAGTAAGTTTGTAGAAGAAGCTTTCACCGATACCGGGGAGTATGTTGAGAAAGAGTATCTCAAGAATGCTTCTAAGAACAACTGTAGATTCTGTCCGTTTAACAAAAGCCCTTTATGTAACGCAGCCATTTTGTAACTCCAAGCTATTTATATATGTATATAAAAATATAAAGGCTATGGACAACAAAAAGCTGACAAGCGTTAGAGTAGAGCAGCAGTTATTCGACGAGTTTAAAGTTCAATGCGTACGCTACAAATTTTCCTTTCAAAAGTTGGCAGATAGGGCAATCTTTCTCTATCTTACAGACGATGACTTTAGAGACAGAGTACATAATCAGAACGATTTAAACATTAAGTAACATATATGAAACAAGGTTATTTGCCGAAGGATCAACGAAAAAAGATCCTTCTGCTCTCAGATGATATGCGATTGCATTCCGGCATCGCTACTATGGCAAGAGAGCTTGTAATTCAAACAGCCCACCACTTTAACTGGGTTAATCTAGGAGGTGCAATGAGACATCCTGATGAAAAGAAAGCATTTGATCTTTCTGAGGATGTTAACAAGCAGTGTGGCATTGAAGATTCTTATGTAAGACTTTATGCTACATCTGGCTACGGAACAGCTGAAATTGTTAGAGAGATTATTAAGACTGAGAAGCCTGATGCTATCTTGCACTTTACCGATCCTAGGTACTGGACTTGGCTATACGACATCGAAAGAGAGATCAGACAGCAAATGCCTCTGATGTACCTAAATATTTGGGATGATTATCCTGCACCGCTTTACAATAAAGCCTACTACGAGTGCTGTGATCTCCTGATGGGTATCTCAAAGCAGACTGTTAACATCAACAAGCTTGTGTTAGAAGAAGCTGCTAACGGAAAGATTATTGAATATGTACCTCATGGTATCAACGAAGATTACTTCTTCCCAATCACTCCTGAGTACAAAAACTATAACAAGTACTTAGAGTTTAAAAAGAGCATCTTTGAAGGAAAAGAGATTGAGTTTGTACTATTTTGGAACTCTAGGAATATTCGCCGCAAGTCACCCGGTGATGTACTTCTAGCCTTCAGGCACTTCTGCGATACTATTGGAGAAGAGAAAGCAAAGAAATGCGCTCTTATAATGCACACCCAGGCTGTTGATGAAAATGGAACAGATCTATATGCAGTAAGAGAAGCAATATGTGATCCAAATTATGTGAATGTATTCTTCTCTCAGGATAGATTAGGTGCCGAGCAGATGAACTGGCTTTACAATCTGGCTGATGTAACTGCTCTTATCTCTTCTAACGAAGGATGGGGACTTAGCTTGACTGAGTCTATGATGTCCGGTACTATGATCATCGGTAACGTAACCGGCGGTATGCAAGACCAAATGAGGTTTGAAGATGAGAATGGTGACTGGTACACTCCTTCTTTTGAAGTTCCTTCCAACCACATGGGAAGATACAAGAAGCACGGAGAGTGGGCAGTACCTGTATTCCCTTCTAACATCTCACTAGTAGGATCAGTACCGACACCTTACATCCACGATGACAGATGCGACTTCCGAGATGTAGCTCAAGCCATCAAGCAGGTGTATGACCTCCCTAAAGAAGAGAGAGTAAGAAAAGGTCTCGCCGGCCATGAGTGGGTTCTGTCAGAAGAATCTATGATGTCAGGTAGAAATATGGGCCGCAATCTTATTAAGTATGTAGATCAGACTTTCGACCAGTTTGTTCCTCGCACTAAATATGATACCTTAAAAGTAGAAGACTTGTCGAAAAAATATGTTAAACACCCAATGGTATACTAATGGATAAGATTTCAGTTGTAGTTAGTTGCCCGATCGATACCTATAGCGGGTATGGAGCTCGAGCAAGAGATTTAGTAAAGGCTTTACTTAAGTTAGAAAAGTATGATGTTAAAGTACTCGCTCAACGCTGGGGTAACACCCGCTTTGGCTATTTGAAAGATCATAGCGAGTATGAACTTAGTTCTTTAATTGTACCTACTTTAACTACTCGCCCTAATGTATGGATACAGTTAACAGTTCCTAATGAATTTCAAGCAGTAGGAGACTACAATATAGGGGTTACTGCTGGGATTGAGACTACTGTTTGCGATCCTAGTTGGATCGAAGGTCTTAATAGAATGAACCTTAACCTAGTATCATCTCAGCATGCAAAAGAAACTTTTGAAAGATCTCAATTTAATATTGAAGAAAAAGGACAGGTTAAAGGACAAATAAAGCTGCAAAAGCCTGTCGAAGTCCTTTTTGAAGGAGCTGATCTGACTAAATACTTTCCAACTACTTCTAAGTTTGACCTCTCAGTAGTTAAAGAAGATTTTGCTTACTTATTTGTAGGACATTGGCTGCAGGGAAACTTTGGACAAGACAGAAAGAATGTTGGATATATGGTTAAAGTTTTTCTAGAAGTATTTAAGAATAAGAAAAACCAACCAGCTCTTATACTCAAAACTCAGTCTGCTAATGCTTCGATTCTAGATAGAGATCAGCTCTTAAAGAAGATTGATGAGATTAAAAAAACTGTTAAAGGAACTCTACCCAACATTTATCTCATTCATGGAGAGATGTCTGATGAAGAGATCAATCACCTTTACAATCATCCTAAAGTAAAAGCGATGGTTAGTTTTACTAAGGGAGAAGGTTTTGGAAGACCCTTGCTAGAGTTTAGTTTAGTTAATAAACCTATCATAGCTTCTAACTGGTCCGGTCATATTGACTTCCTGGATAAAGAATTCTGCTACCTGGTTAACGGAACACTTACTAATGTTGATAAAAGTGCTGCAGTAGAGAAGATGCTCTTAAAAGAATCACAATGGTTTACTCCTAATGATTCTGAAGCAGCTACTGCACTACGCTTAATATTTGACAATTATAAGAAGTATGCAGAGCTAGCTAAAAGACAAGGATATAAGTCTCGTACAAACTTTAGCTGGGAGAAGATGGCAGAGCAATTAGATCAAATTCTCTCAAGTAATCTCCCTACATTTACCAAGCAAGTTGAATTAAAATTACCGTCTTTAAAACTACCTAAATTACAAAAAATCGATGGATAAGCTTACCGATTGCAAAAAGTGTGGTTCGAACGCCTGCTATGAGCAGCACATTAATGAACAAGTTACTACCTGGCTATGTATGGGATGTGGATTCACTACCTCTACTGTTATGACAGAAGATAGCCAAGCTACTAAAAGTGCCCTAGAAGCTTCTCCGGAACTCTACAAAGACCTTCTTTATAAAGATGAAGACGGTCATGTATGGATGCCTGCAACAGTAACACTCCCTGCTAAAGGAATGGTGTTTATTGATGGAAGTACTAAGGAGAATTGGAAGTGGACTGCTGTTAAAGCAGCTCCAATCCTTCAAGAAGAGAAACATAAGTACCCTGAAGGACAGACTCACAAGATGGATATGAAAGGAGCTCAACACTTCTCTCAGAGAGACTTTATGGATGCGCTAGAAGTAATTGGCTTTTACGAAATGTAATGAAAATAAGTTACGCAGTAACGGTTTGTAATGAGCTAGTAGAGATACAGCGACTACTTCCTTTCTTAATTGAAAACAAGAGACAGGAGGATGAAATAGTTATTTTCTACGATTCCAATAATGGATCTAAATCAGTAGAAGATTACTTAAAGGCTCAATCGCAGATCACTTTTGCTCCGTTTAGATTTATACACTACCACTTCGATGGGCATTTTGCTAATATGAAAAATGCTCTAACAGAAGCCTGCTTAGGAGATTACATCTTCCAGATTGATGCTGATGAAATGCCTAATTGGTATTTGATTCAATACCTTCCTATGTTGCTTGAAAGCAACGACGTAGAAGTACTTAGAGTACCTAGGGTAAATACCGTGGAAGGACTCACACAGGAGCATATACAGAAGTGGGGATGGATTGTAGACAATCACGGAAGAGTCAACTGGCCTGACCTACAGTGGAGAATTTACAAACGCACTCCAGAGATTAGATGGAAAAATAAAGTGCATGAAGTGTTGGAAGGATATAAGACTCATGCTATATTACCATTAGAGCCAGAGTTTGCTTTAGAGCATCACAAAGGTATTGAAAGACAAGAAAGACAGAACGCGTACTACGATACATTAAACTAAATGCAATTACTTAACATATACCGAATTAGTGATTTTAGTAACCCTACCAAGGTAAAGCCGCCATACGCTTCTAAAGAAAACTGCCTTAGGGTGTTTATTCGGGAGTTTGGTAGTGAAAACCTTCTTGTAGTAGGAGACGGCATTACTGAAGGTACTCACGAGATGCTAAAGAAGTATGTACCGGAAGAGAATATACTACTTACAGATGTAGGAAATACGGGTGCTTTTTTAACAAGTGTTGATCTAGCCTACCGAATAGCTCTAGAACACTCTTCTGAGGATTTCATCTTCTATTTCATCGAAGATGATTATATTCACCGTCGAGGAGCAAAACAAATACTACTAGAAGCATTCTCAGATATAGATGCAGATTATGTTACTCTCTACGACCATCCTGATAAATACCAAGATATGAAAGATAGTAGGTATACTACAGGACAGGGAGTTTTTGATGATGAAGAAGACGGAATAAGAAAGCCTAGAGTACTCTATAGAACTGGAGAGCATAGTAAAATTATGATATCGAGATCTACACATTGGAGAACAGTTAGCAGCACTACTATGACGTGGGCTACTACAGGTAAAAATTTAAAAGAAGATTACGAAGATTTAATGAAGCTTCACATTGGCAAAGAACTTCCAATGGGAATATCTACATTTGAAATGCTAAGAACAAAAGAGAAACATTTGATAAGCCCTATCCCATCCTACTCAGCACATGCTGAAGAAAAATGGCTACCTTATTTTATTAACTGGCAAATAGAAGCTGAAGTATGAACTTTAAAGAATTAAAAAGATTAAAAGCATCTCTAAAGATTTCTCTAGAAGATGAAGGATTAACCTTCGACCAAGCGGTACAGTTAACCTCTCTAGCTCATAAGAACGGTATCGATGTTACAATGAAGATCGGAGGAGCTGAAGCTATTTCGGATATGAGATTTGCATCAAACATTGGATGTTCGGGATGTGTTGCTCCTATGGTAGAATCTAGTTATGCACTACATAAATTTATCTCTTCTAACCACAAATATTCTTTTGACTTCCAGCACCTGTACATCAATATAGAAAGCGAACAAGCATACAAGAATATTAAAAGTATATTAACATCTTCAGATGCAAAGTACCTACACGGAATTGTACTAGGACGTACAGATTTTATACAGTCTTTTGGATTAACCAAAGACAAAGTAGACTCAGCAGAATGTTTAGAAATGGCTACTGAGATTTTTACTCTTGCTAAAGAATGTGGATTGGTTACTTTGATGGGCGGGAATGTAAATACTAACAGTAAGGCTTTTGTAGAGGAGCTATACAATCAGTCTCTCTTGGATTACATTGAAACACGTAATGTAAAGGTAAAGATTACTCCTGCTTTGTTAGATAATTTTGCTGACAGCCTATCAACAATGCTAACTTTTGAAGCAGAATGGCTTGAAAAGAAGTATAAGACTTTAGATCAGCTGTCCAAAGAGGATAAAAATAGATGTGAAAATCTAAAGACTCGAGGTAAATGACAGTACTCGTAACAGGAGGAGCAGGATTTATAGGAGGTAAACTTATCAAGAGGTTGCTTAAGTATGGACATAAAGTTATCTCTATAGATAAGAGACCTCTTAATATAAAAGGAGTACATCATATTATACACAATATTGCTACCCCAATCGAGAACTTTACATACCAGGTCGATGTAATATACCACCTAGCAGCTCAATCAGGAGGGTATTATAGTCTTGAGAATTCATATGAAGACTGCTTAGACAATAGCCTAGGTACACATAACATTGTTAAGCTAGCGCAAAAGCTAAAAGTTTCGAAGTTTATTTATACTAGCTCCATGGCTGTATATGGCAATGGCTTAGAGAAGGTAGAGACAGATCTACCTACTCCGATTTCGTTTTATGGAGCAAGTAAGCTAAGTGGGGAACATTATACAGCCTTACTCTACCAGCATAGCAGTATCCCTTATACTATCTTTCGGTTATTTGCCACATACGGTCCAGATCAAGACTTTAGTAATAAACATCAGGGAATCTTAAGCATCTACTTAGACCAAGCCTTAAGAGGAAATGAAGTAGAAATTACAGGTGCGCCTGATAGAGTAAGGCAATTAGTGCACGTAGATGATGTCGTTGATGCACTTGTATTACCTTTGAGTACTAATAAGACTGACAATCAAATCTACAACGTATTACAGGAGCAATCCTTAACCCCCCAATTAGTTATCGATCAAATTTCGTTAGCTTTAGGTAGAAAGCTTCGTGTAGTTGAAAAAGATGGGTACGTAGGAGATCAAACACTTATAACAGGAAAGAGCGATAAACTAACTTCTCTAGGGTGGAACACTACCTACAGCCTAGAAAAAGGAATTAAAGAGTGGATTAATTTATTAACATAAGTAAATATGAAAAAACTAGTAGCAGTTATACCCGTACGTCAAGGCTCTCAGAGAGTAAAGAATAAAAACTTTAGAGAATTTTCAGGAAGTACTTTGCTAGAGCATAAATTAGAGGTAGTCAAAAAGCTACCCGTTGATGATATTATTATTAATACAGATAGTGAGTATGCTATTGAACTAGCTAAAAAACTTGGTGTAAGTTATCACAGAAGAGACCCTTACTATGCTAGCTCGCAATGTACTAATAGTGAGTATCATGAGTATCTAGCTAAGGTAACTGATGCGGAAAATATCCTTATAGCACAGGTTACTGCTCCTCTTATTACATTTGACACCTTTATTGAAGCTATAGATATCTACAATAATGTAGACTGTAATAGCCTCATGTCTGTTAAGAAAGTAAAAGACTACTTATGGTACAATAATCAGCCGGTCAATTATACATTAGATTATGCACCTAACTCACAAGACTTACCGGACTATTTTACTCCTACTTTTGGAATGGTAATTTGTAATAGAGAAGCTATGTTACTATCGAAAAATATGATATGCAGTAAGCCATACTTCTACGAAGTATCAGACGTAGAGTCTGTAGATATCGATACCGAGTTAGATTTTGAATTTGCAGAGTTCCTATTTAAAAAATATCGTAATGCTTAAACAAACATTTACTCTAAGAGAACATATATGTACTCAGTTGGAGACCTCAGAAGATCGGCTGGAGTATCTTAAGCAGCAATATAAAGGAGAAACAGCCTATATACTAGGATCAGGGCCATCTTTTAGTTACTATTCTGAAGAATTTCTTAACGAGTTTTTGCAAGATAAGCTAGTTATCTCTATTAAGCAAACCTACAATACTGTACCTGATCATGTAGATTTCCATCTGATTAATTTCTGCAATCTAAACGCCTACAACTACACCAAACCAGGAACTATTGTAGGATGGACAGTATGGGATAACTCACAACCTTCCCAGATCATAAACAATAGATTTAGATGTGACTACATATTGGATGTTTATAAACTTGGAGACGGAACCCCTAACATTGACAACTCTATAGCAGTGCAAGAAGATTATAGTATAGTGTCTATGGATTACTCTCTATCACGACCTTGGGGACCTGGAATGATGTACGAACTGGCTATCCCTCTAGCAATGTATTTAGGCTGTTCCAAGGTTGTAACACTTGGATGGGACTTGTTCGGTAACGCTTTACAAAAGTACGAACACGTAGATGAGAATAAAGGGATGCTACAAGATCACTACTTTAGTGATATAACTTTTGAACAAACTCGTACGCATGTAAGTAAAAAGGAAATTACTTCTGTGATTAAGAGTACACAAGGTTTTTATAACTGGATGCAAAGTCAAGGAGTAAATCTGGAGATTGTAGATCCTTACGGGAATAATCCTGCTTTTACCGGTATACCTCGTATAGTGTTATGAAATTAACGAAAAAGTATATTATTGGAACTCATGTAATGTTCTACGAAGTAGACATGATTCATGAATTTGTTCAAAGCGTGTACAACGCTGTAACATTAGTAAGCAACCCTGAAAATATTACCTGTGACTTTGAATTTAATATTTCAGAAACTTTTGAAGAGATAGATAGAGATGAATGTAGTGTAGAGGAACTCTGTAGTAAGTTCGAACATGCTATTGCTCCTTTAAAAGAAACCGGCTGTAAGGTAGTTTCCCGTATTTACGACAGTACAGCACCCAAATCAATGGTCGAATACAGACGAGACTTAAATTATTTTGGATGTCAAGACCACGATTTAATTATTTGGGGAGAATCTGATTGCTTAATTCCTGCACAGACATTTGTTATATTGGATCAACTATCTAGTTACGCTGATGATCAAGACATCTACAACTATGTTGTAACGTTTGCTGTACGCAAGATGTGGGATGAATCTTGGAAAGTTATTGAACATACCGATTTTGAAAACTTACCTTATATCAGTATAGGCACTCATCCTAAAGAAGCTAGAGAAACTCCTTATAGTATTCGTTACACTATGTCAATAGATGAGATGAATATAATTAACAATAAGGTAGATGATTTAGATATTAGAGTTCTTACCCAGCCTAAATTTGACGGATCCTGTTTAGTTATCTCTAGCAATCTGGTAAAAGCTGGAGCAAATATACCTCCCGGTTTTTTTGGATTAGCAGCTGAAGATACTGCTTTCATGTATAGCTGTTTGCAAATAATGAAAGAAAATTACAGACAGTTTGTTATTAAGAATATCTTAAAAGTTCATAACAGGGTACATCCTAGCAAAAGGAAATTTGTTAAAGGTAACACAGATGTAGAGTACAATCCAAGAGAGGGAAATAAAAAGTACGAGACTCTACGAAAGTTGAATAATGAAAATTTATCTCGTATATTTAATGGACAGCGTATTCTAGGATATAAAGATTGGCCTTACTATGAAAGTTGAATTGAACTTAGCTATACAAGAACCTGAGAGGTTATATGAAGGTCGATTTGCTATCGATAAAGACATCTTGAATTACTTATTTGAAACAGCTGCTATTGACAGAGGGTATAATAACTTCCTGAAAGGTAAAAGAGTCGCAATAGTAGGTCCAGCTGAATATATGTCTACTTCTAATCAAGGACCTTTGATTGAGAGTTATGATTTAGTGGCTAGAATAAATAACGGTTGGCTACCTCCTCAAGAGCTTAAACCACATACGGGTACTCGAACTGATATTAGGTACCATAGTGGAGCAGAATTTCCTAATTCTGGCGGTATGTGGGAAATGGATAAAATGATTGCTCATGGGGTAAAGTATGTGGCAATAAATTATCCTAGATATTTAGATTACTTTCACCATGATATAAAAAAGTTTGAAGCATTGAACGAAGAGTACGGAGTACCCTTTCATTGCTGGACAGATCTTGAACTATATTTAACATTCCATCACTATTTAGGTACTCGAATGAATACAGGTCTTGCTGCTATCGTAGACCTGCTACTACATGATGTAGCTGAACTTTACATCACCGGGTTTACTTTCTATAGAACAGGATTCTGTAAAGGACTAAAACCGGAAAGATATTATGAAGATATCTTAGCAAAAGAGTATGACAGAGATAAGGATACTATGATAAACCATGCTCAAATGCCACAAATGAAACTGCTTAAGTTACTACAGCAAGTAGATTCTCGAATAGTACTAGACCAGCAGATTATTAATATATTAGACACAGTAGAACTATGAACGGATTTGCAGATGAAAACACTCAGATTGGTATAGATTTTGACGGGGTTATTCACAAAAATTCAAAAGGATTTCATGACGGTACAATTTACGATGAACCTATTGAAGGAGTAGAAGAGGCCTTAAAAGCGATTGCATCAAAGTACACTATCGTACTGTATACAGCTAAAGCTAAAGCAGACCGACCATTGGTAGACGGTAAAACAGGAGCTGTACTTGTATTAGAATGGTTGCAAAAACATAAACTTGATCAGTATATAGCTGCAATTACCGCTGAAAAGCCTCGCGCAGTTGCCTATATCGATGATAGAGGTATTAGGTTTAATAACTGGCAGGATTGTTTAGCTGAATTAAACACTTTAAACATACTATGAATATCCTAGCAATTGGCGCTCATCCAGATGATGTAGAGTTTGGATGCTTTGGCACTTTACGTAAGCATGTTAGTAGCGGGGATAAAGTTACAATCGTCGTAATGACATCCAGTAATGTTAAGGATGCACAGACAGGAGAAGTAACCCGAGACGGTATAAAGAGTATTTCAGAAGCTCAGTCTGCTGCAAACACAATTGGAGCTAATCTAATCTTTGGAAACTTTACAGACACTCAGGTACCTTTTGACAGTAGTACAGTTGCTTTTTTAGAAAAGATTATTAAAGATCTTAAAATAGATACCGTGTACACTCACTGGGCTGGGGATACTCACCAGGATCATATCAACACTCTTTCAGCAACTATGGCTGCAGCACGACTTGTACCTAATGTGTTGTGCTATGAACAGGTTCCTCTTCCTAGAATTACAGCTACTTATCCTGTTGCAAACTACTATGTAGATGTTACAGATACAATCGAACATAAAATAGAGGGTTGTCGAGCACATAAAGATCAAATTGATAAGTTTACCCGACACGGTTTTGATATGCTAGACAATGTTAAAACACTGGCTAAGTTTAGAGGAAATCAAGCAGGAGTTCAATATGCAGAAGCTTTTAATATTCTAAAGATGGTACGGTAATGTACAAACAGTTTGCATATCAGTTAGAGTCTGGGACTGCAGCTTTAACAGAAGCTTTAAAGGTTCTAAACTCTAGAAGAGTTATTATACCTACGTACACCTGTACGGATATATTAGCAGCTGTATGGATGGCTGGATGTGAAGCCATTATTGTAGATTGTAGAACAGACCTACAAATAGATCCATTTCAGGTCATCCTAAGCGCATCAAATGCAGATACTGTTATAGTGCCTCATATGTTTGGAATAAGAGCTGATGTAGAAACAATTCGTAAAAGTACTAACTTAAAGATTATTGAAGATTTAAGTCAATGTCACGGACTTCCGGAATTAGGAAAGTACGCTGATGTTGTTGTATCTTCTACCAATAGGAGTAAATGGATTAATTTTAACGGAGGCGGAGTCTTATTTGCAGACCAGGAAACCAATCTTCCATTAGCCGATACATCTTCTTGGCCAGAATTAATTGCGAATACTCTTAAACGAAGGCAGGAACTAGCACAGGAGTTGAAAAATGCAGGAGTAAATCTTATTGGGGATAAAAGCTCTTATTTAAGAGGCATGTACTTTACAGAGAAGGCAAATAGGGAACCTTATACTCCTTTACATAAGATTGTAGACGGAGTTGATTGTCCCGTAGTTGATTCGTATATTGGTAAGGTAGATTGGATATCGATTATAGTATGAACGCACAGGAAAGAATGTTAAAATGGTACCAGGATTCTCTTAAAGAGTTTGGACCAAGTGACTTTAGGTCACTTACCTGGGGTAATGAACAGGGAACTTCTGCTAAAGCTCGATACGATCAGATGAATAACCTGGTTACTTTTTCTGATAAATCTGTAATAGAATTCGGATGTGGATGGGGATCTTTTTTTGATTTTGGATTTACCTGTCAGGATTATTTAGGTATTGATATTAGCGAAGAATTTATACAGTTAGCTAACATGAAGCATCCTGACCGTACCTTTATAGATGCAGACATTTTAACTGACAACCAGTACGGGTATTTTGATTTGGCTATATCATCTGGAGTAGCTGGGAATCAAGGAGGTCCTGCAGATCACCCGACTAAACTGAGATACTACTTACAGCGAATGTTACTTCATGCCGATAAGGTACTTGTAAACTTCCCCAGTACCTGGGCTACTATACGTACTCCTAATATAGAGTACTTTTCTCCTTCTGCTACATTAGAAGTTGCTTTGGCTATCACTCCTAATGTAGAACTATACCATAAGGAACGTAGTGACTTCTTAATGCTACTTACCCGGTGAAAGTAACTATACACCAGCCAGAACATTTTCCCTATCTTGGGTTCTTTCAGAAAATGCAAGCTGCAGATATTTTTGTTATATTGGACGATGTACAGTACACTAAAAATAACTTCCAGAATAGAAATAAGTTTCTAAATTTAAATGGAGTAGAGGAGTGGTTTAGTGTTGAAGTAGAGCCGAAAGCCAACACAAAACTTATTAACCAGGTCAGTGTGAGTAGCAATACAAAGTGGAAAAGAGTTGTACTTAATAAACTTCAAACTAATTTTAAGAAAGATTTTGCAGAAGTCTACAAAAGTGAAAAGCTTGTAGATATTAATATAGCCTCAATTGAATACTGTAGACAAGCTTTGAATATAACTACCCCAATGGTGCTAAGTTCTGAGTTAGGTATAGAAACTACCTCTAGTCAAAGACTAGCTGACATCTGTAGACACCTACAAGCTACGGAGTATATAAGCGGAGCCGGCGGCCGAGCATACTTGGATGAATCTGTATTCGACTGTGCTGTCTCGTACTTTACTCCACAAGTTTCTAACTACTATACAACCTTACAATCTATATGAGAATAGCATTTTTTACCGAAAGTGGGTATACGGGACAGGTACCTAGAAGTACGGGAAATATGAGAACAGATCAGGCTTGGATATGCGCCCTAGAAGCAGACCATTACCCGGTAACTAATCTACCCCAAGATACGTACGATGTAGGTATTGTAATTATTCCTAAAGAAAAGAATAGAGAGCATCTTGCTAATGTAAACTACCCTCTCATAGAGAGCATACGTAAAGTCTGTAATAAAGTAGCAGTTATGCAAGAAGGTACACATTGGGATTGGATGGAAGATTCAATCAATACAATGGTATGGTTTTACAACCAGCTCATGCAAGCAGATCTACTACTTTGTCATAATGACATCGACGTAAAGTATTACAGAGGTATTACAGATAAGCCCTGTTATATTATGCCTACACTTATGATAGAAGATTCTATTAGAGTATCGGAAACTAAAACTAACTCCGTGTTTGTTGCCGGCAACTGGCATCAGACGTATAGAGGTTTTGACGCATGGATCATAGCGCAGGAGTTTGATATTCCTATGCATGGGTTTAAAGCAGGTAAGTTTCGAGAGGGAGAAGAAGTGACTGGAATAAAGTACATGCCCTGGAAGCCTTGGAATGAATTTATGTACGAACTTTCTAAACATAGGTACGGAGTACAGACATATGAAACTTCTGCTGGACAGTTTCCATTAAATTGCGCTTACCTAGGTATACCCTGTATAGGTTACAATCAAGTAGATACACAGAGAATACTACACCCACAACTTTCTGTGGAAGTAGGAGATGTGTTGGCAGCCCGAAAATTAGTTCATAAATTACAGAATCCGGAATTCTACTCAGAATGTTCTACCACTGCTAAACTTCTCTATGAAGAACTTTATAGCGAAAAACAGTTCTTACAAAAAATGAAAACATTACTTCAATGAAAATAAGTTTTATACAACCATCTAGAAATAATCTCAAATACCTCAAGTGGGCTTACGGCGGTATTAGAAAGAATCAAGGTAATCACGAAGTAGAGATCTGTGTAGCAGATGACTTCAGCAGCGACGGAACCTGGGAATGGTGCCAAGAGAGAATGCAAGAAGATTCTCATTTCAAGGCCATTCGTAATGAAGGACCTACTCGATTAGGACATACTATTCTATATGATCGGTTAATTAACGAAGTAGCTACTCACGATATCGCTATTATTTACCATGCTGATATGTATCTAGCTCCAGGAGCCTTAGATGCTATTGAGAAATACATTCAACCCAGAAAGATTGTATCACTAACTCGAATTGAACCACCTCTACATCCACCAGGTCCAGAGAAGATTCTGCGTAACTTTGGAACCGAACCAGAAGATTTTCCTGAGGAGGGATTCCTAGAATGGTTTGCAAAAGAGCAAGCAACGTTAGTAGATAAGACGACTGAAGGTATCTTTGCTCCTTGGGCATTCTATAGAGAAGACTTTGAAAAGATTGGAGGACATGATCCTCTATATGCCCCTCAATCAAAAGAAGACTCAGATATCTTTAACCGTTTTATGCTAGACGGAATAAGCTTTATACAGACCTGGGAAGGGTGCGTATACCATATGACCTGTAGAGGTTCTAGGTACAATCCAACTATCACAACTGTAGGTAAAGAGTCGGATGAATGGTTAAAGCAGAATGAAAGAAGTACTCGAAATTTTATACGTAAGTGGGGACACTTTGTTCAACACGACCCGTTAATGAAACCAGTTGTTGATCCTAAATACAATATTGGAATCATACTTGATGCAGGAAGATCTAACCTTTTAGCACTATTAGAACCGTGGTGCGATACTATTTACATTAAAAACTACGACTTGATCGTACCAGAGTACATTGCTAGAGAGCAGCCAAATACTTCTTACGACTTATCAGAAAGAATTAAGCCTTATGATAACGAAAAGAACTGTGAGATACTTTTAGAAGTAGACGGAGATGTATTCATGAATGAAGACTTTCAGATCATCCAACAACTACCTCGAATTATTAAACAGTATGGAGAACCTGGCCGGTTCCAACTTGGCAACATGGTAGTAGAAATCATTCAGATGAATGAATATCAAAACAGCTTAATTAATCTAAACACAAATGGGTAAAATTCATTTGCAGAGCTTGGAGCGCTATGAGGAAGAGTTACAACCTTACCAGCCAATCAAGACCAATAAGAAGAAAAAAGTAAGTCCTATTT
>JACCDP010988708.1_pt1 | contig 15822 bp, 9 predicted proteins | sample 7445841 | NCBI WGS metagenome assembly JACCDP01 (sample SAMN15323441, study PRJNA562643) | freshwater metagenome | isolation source: river surface water | place: USA:Blue River Watershed | collected 2017-08-17 | reverse complement strand
CTCCGCCGCGTCTGCAAATCCTGCAAGCAGCCCCATGATCCGCAGGGCCGGGAGAAGGAGATTCTGGAGAAGGCCCTCGGCTGGAGCGGCCCGATCTTCAAGGCCAGCCCCCACGGCTGCCCCGCGTGCGGAGGCAACGGCTACAAGGGCCGCGTCGGCATCCACGAGCTCATGACGAACTCGGAGGAGCTGACCGAGGCCATCAACAAGGAGGCCGAGGTCGCCGAGCTTAAGCGCGTCGCCATGAAGAACGGCATGAAGACCCTCCACCAGGACTCCATGCTCAAGGTGAAGCTGGGCCTCACCACCCTCGAGGAGGCCCTCGCCAACGTCCCGCCGGACCTGATCCTGTAAGGCAAGCCCGAGTCCAGAAGCGCAAACTTTGAGACCACAGGGCGCCTACGATAAAAAACACTTTCTCGAAGACGCCCCTGAAGAGGCGGAATGACCCCACACTCTTTAGGGAAAATTCGGAATAAACTTCGGCCTATAACCAGGCTGGTCGGATGATCGTACTTCAGGGCGGTTGGCACGGAGCCAATCAAGGACCTCGGGGAGATTTGCCTGCTCTGCGAGCAGGCGGCCATTCTGAGTAACAAACACACCCCAGCCCCAAGGGACGCGGCCGGAAAGGCGATTTGACCCCGAAACATTCGTGCGATTCGACAACAGGACGGTAGATCGGGGGATCACCTTCACGCCACCGGCTTTGACGTAACCCGCGACAGCACCCGACGAATAGACGAACAGCGATCGAGAATCGTGGTCCTTTCCGATGAAGTAATACTCCAAGCGTACTGTCGCATCTCCAGCACCTATCTTCTTAATATCGACGATAAGAATCCGCGAGTTAAGGAAATCCCGAGAAAAACTTCCCCAACTCGTCTGCCACTGAGTTTCAGAACGAATCACTTGTTCCGATGAGACATTCAGCACGATTGAACCTCGCCTCAGCGGTTGAGCACGTAGCTCGGGAGCGGTAAAAGTGGAGATTAGCGTCACCGCCATAATCGGCTGTAAGGCCACGAATCGCCCGGAGTTTTGCAGCAATTTAGACGCCGCGTTCGATAATTGGCCCGCGAGTTCGCCGATAAGTAAGCGTACGACGCGTTGCATCTCCAAGTACTCCAGAAACTCAAAGCTGAGCATCGGTTGGCAACGACGAAATAGTTCCCGATGGAGGAAGCGCGAAGCGATGCTCAACTCTAAACCCAGCGAGAAATATCGTCGCCTCAGGCCTTCGCCGGCTCGGCGGAAGAGCGCGCCCCGCGCACGGAGTCGGCGATGGTCGCCGACTGGGCTTCGGCTTCGCCGCGCTCGGCGTTGAACTTCATCGAGACGGTCTTGGAGACGCCGCGCTCCTCCATCGTCACGCCGTAGATCGCCTGTGCCGCCGAGACGGTGCGCTTGTTGTGCGTGATGATGATGAACTGGGACTCATCCACGAACTTCCGCAGCAGGTCCGTGAAGCGGCCGATGTTCGATTCGTCGAGCGGCGCATCGAGCTCGTCGAGCAGGCAGAACGGCGACGGCTTCACCATGTAGAGCGCGAACAGCAGCGCGACCGCAGTCAGGGTCTTCTGTCCGCCGGAAAGCAGCGAGATGCCCTTCAGCTTCGTGCCCGGGGGCTGCGCGACGATTTCGATGCCGCTCTCCAGGATGTCCTCCGCCTGGATCAGCTCGAGATGCGCCCGACCGCCGCCGAAGAGCGTGTGGAAGGTGTACTCGAAGTTCTTCCGGATCTGTTCGAAGGTGACTTGGAACTGCCGGAGGGAGGTCTGGTTGATCTCATCGATCGCCTTGATGAGCTCCGTCTTCGCGGTGTTCAGGTCCGTCACCTGGCCCGTGAGGAAGTCATGCCGCTGCTTGAGCTCGGCATACTCCTCGATCGCGACGAGGTTCACCGCGCCCAGCCCGCCCACGCGCTGCCGCAGGGCGTCGACTTCGGACTTCACCGCCGTCCAGTCCGTGGCGTCCATCGCCGCCAAATCCTTTTCGGTCGGCTCGCCGCGCGGTTCCTTCCGGCGGCGACGGCGCCGCGGGGCCGCCTCGACGGGTGCGACCTCCTCCCCGGCCGCCGCAACCGCCACCGCGGCCTCGCCCGCCTCCTCGTCTTCCTCATCGAGGTCGAGCGTCATCATCCCCTCGGGTTCGTCCTCCGCCCGCCACAGCTGCAGCCGCCAATCGACCGTGCCGATCGCCGTCTGGAATTCGCGCAGCGCCTCCTCGGAGAGGAACTCGGCGCGCTGCCGCGCCTCGGCGAGGCGAACTTCATGCGAACTCAGCTCCTGGAAGGCCCGCTCCGACTCCTGCCGCACCGCCTGCTGCGCCGATTCCAGCTCCGAAATGCCGTGCTCGGCCTCGGACAACTCCCGCCGCGCCGTCTCCACCTGGCCCTGCGAGACCTGCAGCGTCTCCGCCAGACCCTCCGCACGGGAGCGCTGGGCCGCGGCCTCCGAACCGAGCTGCCCGACCTGCTCGGACCAGGACTCGATCTCCAGTTGGCGCTGCACCAGCAGCTCGTTCAGCTGGAATCGACGGCGCTGCATTTCCCCGAGACCGCGGTCGAGGACCTCGACCTTCTGGCGACGCTCCGCAAGCTCCAGGCGCGCCTGCGCGAGCGTCTCGCGCTTGAGGTCGCGGTCGGTGCGCACCTCGACGATCCGCGTCTCCAGCCGGCGGATGGATTCCCGCTGCTCCGCCGCGGCAGCGTCGGCCTCCGCGAGGCCCGCCTGGGCCTTTTCCCAACGTGCATGGGCCTCGTTGCGCGCCTGCTCCAGCGAAGCCAGCTCGGACTCCATGCGCGCGAGCCGGGACGCGACGTCCTCGGCGTTCCGCCGCGCGCCCCGCTCTTCGGCCTGCACGGCGGCGAGCGCCTGCGTGGCGGCCAGGATGTCGGCCCGGCGCTGCTCCAGCGCCTGCTCGGCCTCGGTGAGCCGCAGCGTGAGCGCATCAATCACCGCTTTCTGGTCGTCGTGTGATTTCTGGTCGTCGGCCAGCAGCCGCGAGGTCTCGCGGAGGTCGATCTCGCGCTGCACGATGCTCTGGGCCGCGCGGCGGCTGCCGTGGTGCCCTCCGTAGACTAGGCCGCGGCGATCGACGAGGTCGCCCTTGCGCGTGGCAACGGCGAGGAAGGGGAAGGCGGGATTGGCCTTCCAGAATTCGAGGAAGGCGCCGAGGTCGTCGGCGATGTAGGATTCGCGCAGCACGCCGAGCGCGGGGTGGCCCGGATCGGTGTCGCCCAACGCCGAGACCGCGGGCACGAGGCCGGGCGGCAGCTCATGGAAACCCTCCGTGCGCAGGCCCATCTCGGTGACCCGCAGGACGGCGGAGCCGATCTCTTCCGACTCCAGTTGCGCGAGGATGCGCATCGCGGTGCCGAGTTCCGCCACGCTGATCGCCTCGGCGGCGGAACCGAGGATGGCTTCGACCGCCTTGCCCGAATCTCCCCGCACGGCAAGGCCCTGCATGATCGGCACGACTTTCGCGCCGGCGAGGGCGCCTTCAAGGCGCCCCTGCAGCACGGCCTTGGCGCCTTCACCGAAACCTTCCCACTTTTCCTGCAGCTGCTGAAGCAGCCGGAGCCGCGCGGTGCGCTGGGCCAGTTGCCGGTCTACCTCCTGCAACCGCCGCTGGGCGTCACGGAACTCGCGCGTGAGGTCGGTGATGACCTGCTGAGCCTCCGCACCCGCCTCACCCGCGCGGGCCTTGGCCGTGAGGGCCTCCTCGACGCGCACCTCGGCCTCGGCGGCCACCCGGGCGGCCGCCTCGCGCTGTTCCCGCACGCCGGCGAGTTCCTGCGCGAGCAGGTCGTGCTTGTGGACGCTGGTCTTCTGGTCGACCTCGTAGCCGGAACAGTCGGTGCGGAGGCGCGCCACCGTGCTCTCCTTCTGGAGCAGTTCGAATTTCGCCTGGTTCAGCTCCTGCTCGAGGCGGGTAAGTTCACCCTCGATGATGCCGAGTTCCCGGTTCCGCTCTTGGAAGGTCGCGTCGCTGCCGCCGAGCAGCTCGAGCTGCTGCTGCTTGTCCTGCGCCCCGGTGTCGACCTGGGCGGCGACCTCGCGCAGCTGCATCTCGATTTCCTCGATGCTGCCGCGTGAGGAGGAAAGGCGGTCCTCCAGCCCGGCGCGCTTGATCTCGGCGAGGTTGGCGCCGTTTTCCGCGGCCTCGCGCTGGGAGCGCACGTCGAAGACCGCCTGCTGGGCGTCCTGCACCCGCTGACCCAGCCGGCTGCGCAAAACGCGGCGCTCCGCCAGGGCGTTTTCCTGCGACTCGAGGCCCGCGCGGCGTTCGTCGGCGGCCGCCCGCAGTCCCACCACCTTGCCCTCCAGGTCCGCCAAAGTCGCCGCCAGCTGCGCGTGATGGTGACCGCTCCACGCCAGCGCGAGATGGCGCAGGCGGTGGCTCAGCCGCTTGTAGCGCATCGCCTTCGCCGCCTGCCGGCGGAGGCTGCCGATCTGGCGGGAGACCTCGCCGATCACGTCGGCCACGCGGGCCAGGTTCTGATCCGTGAGCGCGAGCTTCTGCATCGCCTCGCGGCGCTGCGACTTGTACTTCGTGATGCCCGCCGCCTCCTCAAAAACGGAGCGACGCTCCTCGGGCTTCGACGACAGGATCTGGTCGATCTGGCCCTGCGCCATGATCGAGTAGCTGGTCCGGCCCACGCCGGTGTCCATGAAGAGCTTCTGGATGTCCTTCAGCCGGCACGGCTGGCCGTTGAAAGCGTATTCGCTCTGACCGTCGCGATGGACGCGGCGGGTGATCTCAATCTCGTGAAACTCACTGCCAAGCTGCTTTTCGCACTCCGTGAGCAGCAGGGAGACCTCGCAGATCTGGGCCGGTTTGCGGGTGTCGGCGCCCTCAAAGATCACGTCCTGCATCTTGCCGCCGCGGAGGGCCTTCGCGCTCTGCTCGCCCAGCACCCAGCGGATGGAATCGGCGATGTTGGACTTGCCGCAGCCGTTGGGGCCCACGACTGCGGTCACGCCGGGCTCGAACCTGAGGGTGGTGGGATCCGCGAAGCTTTTGAACCCGTGCAGCTTGAGCGCCTTGAGATACATGCGGTGGGAGGAGGTCGATTGAAGGCCCGCCCTATCCCCCCGCAATGGAAAACCTGAACGGTTCCCGCTGAGGCCGATCGTGCGCGGGACGAAGATGCCCCGCCGGCATCGGAAAACGGCTTGGCGCGGCGCGGCCGCGGGTTGAGACCTCGGGTACCTACCCTCCGCATGAAATCCCCGCTCCAGCCCTTCGCCCTACTTCTCGCCGCCTTAGCCGGCCCGTTGGCCGCCACGCCCGTGCTGCCCGGTGTCGGCGCCGCCCTCGACGCCAAGATCGCCGAACGCGAGATCGCCGGGGCGGTCACGATGGTGGTAACGGCCGACCGCGTGCTGCACCGGCAGGCGAAGGGGCTCGCCGACCTCGCCGCCGCCAAGCCGATGCCCGAGGACGCCCTCTTCTGGATTGCCTCGATGACAAAGCCCGTAACGGGCGCCGCCATCCTGATCCTGCAGGACGAGGGCCGCCTCTCGATCGACGACCTCGTCGAGAAGCACCTTCCGGAATTCGCCGTACTCCGCACGCCCACGGGCCGGCCAGCCAAGCTCACGATCAAGCAGATCCTCACGCACACGTCGGGCCTCGGCGAAGCGAGCGGGCCCGCCACGCAGGCAGCCCGCAACCTGGCGGACCTCGTGCCGGCGTGGCTCGGGGCGAAGATGCAGTTCGAGCCCGGCGCGCAGTGGAAATACTGTCAGTCGGGCATCAACCTCGCCGGCCGGATCGTCGAGGTGGTCAGCGGCAAGAGCTTCGATGACTTCACCCGCGAACGGATCTTCGGGCCGCTCGGGATGAAGGACGCCACGTTCTTCCCGACCGACGCCCAACGCGCGCGGATCGCGACCGGCTACTCGCGCAAGAAGGAGACTGGTGCCCTCGAACCTGCGGTGCCCCGTGCCGATTACGGCCGGGCGGGCGGCCCGCCGCTCGGCAACGGCGGCCTCTACTGCACGGCCGACGACTACGCGCGCTTTTGCCAAATGCTGCTCGGCAACGGCACGAGGGAGGGAAAGCGCATCCTCAGCCCGCAGGCGGTGAAGGCGCTCTCCTCGGTGCACACGGGCGACCTGCCGACCGGCTTTTTCCAGACCGAGGCCTTCGGCCGCCACGGCGCCCATTACGGCTGGGGCATCGGTACCTGCGTGCTGAAGGCCCCGCACGCCGGCGCAGCCGAGGTCCTTTCACCAGGCAGCTACGGGCACGGCGGCGCCTGGGGGACGCAGGCGTGGATCGATCCCGTGAAGGGTGTGGCCTACCTGCTGATGGTGCAGCGCGCCAACTTCCCCAACAGCGACGCCAGCGACGTGCGCACCGCGTTCCAGCAGGCCGCCGCCGCGGCGCTGCGACGCTGAGCGCGGCCTACCGAGTCCAGCGCACGTCCAGCAGCCAGCCACGGAAGTGTTCGCCGGTGGTGTGGCCGAAGGGATTGTTTCCCAGGCGTTCGTGCCCCCACGGAAACTCGTAGCCCACCGTCGGTGCACGGAAGACGTCGACGCCGTCCACGCGCAGCACCACTTCACCCGAGGCCTCGTGTCCGTAGGCCGCGGGATTGAACGACGGCAGCGTGAACTCGACCTCGTGCCCGCCGGGCTTCACGGCGATGACCGGTGAACTCACCCGCGGGATCGTGTAACGCTCGTAGGTGAACTTCACGCCGCCCGGCGCAGGTTCGACGAAGAGGATGTTGGACCGGTAATGCGCCCCGGCGGCGAAGATCGGCTCGCCCTCCGGGCGAATCGCGCCGGGCAGCACCACCCGCATCCGCAGCGTTCCCCCGCGGGGCGTGTGATCATCGGGGAACCCGTGCGCGAGCTCGTCCCGGCGGAACAGCCGCGAGAACCGATCCCGCACCTCGCCCGAAAAATCCGCCCCGATCCGCCCGCCGACCTGGAATTCCCCGCCCACTTCTCCGACCACCGCCTGCAGCGCGCGCCCGCCGCTGAACCAGACGGCGACACCGGTCCGCTCGCGGAAATCTTCCACCCGCCGCGCGCCCTTCCCCCAGCGGTGTCCGCCCGGCCGGTACAACGCCGGCGACTGCACCGACACCGTGTGCGTGTGGCCCGGATCCCATTTCAAGGGCCGACCCCAGATCGACGCATCGCCACGGGAAGCCAGACCGAAACGGATGAGGCGCTCGCCGATGTGCTCAACCACGATGCGATGCGGGACGCTCGCGTCGACCGGCTGCCAGAACGTCTCGACCGTTCCGGTCGGCCGCTGGGAGAACCGCACCTTCAGCACCTCCGGTCCGTCCACCTTGCCGGTACGCCGGCCGAAGTCCGCGAGGACCCCCTCGGTTGCACGGGCCAGCGGCTGCCACCCCTCCCAGAGCTGCCGCATCGAGCGGCCATGGTAATCAAAGGCGACGAGCGCGCCCACGACCACCGAGACCGCCGCTGTGAGGCAGGCGGCCGCGACCACCGCGCGCGCCCAGCCGCGTCCCGCCGCAAGGGCAATCCGCTCGAGCGCCAGTAACCCAATGAGCGCGAGGATCCCCAATCCGACGAGGTAGTCGGTCTGGTAGCGCATCGTCGTCGACAGGTAGGAAAGGATGAGGCCGCCGACCGGCACGACGTACAACGCCAAGCCGGCCACCGCCGCCCCAAGGCCGCGGGCGTCGTGCCCCTCGCGCCGCCACCACGCCAACGGCAACGCCAGCAGGAACCAGACGTAGGGAAAGGTGACCGCGACGCCGCAGACCTCCTCGGTCCCGAAGTAGTCCTTGATGTGAGAGATCTCGATCGCCTGGGCGAACGCGAAGGGAAACTCGGTCGACCACAGCAGCGGCTGGAACAGGTAGACGGAGAGGTTGTGCGGGAAGAACCGCGCGGCAAAATGCACGAGCTTACCCTCGTACGCGCCCGAGAGCTGGTAATTCTGGCCCCACTCGAACGGGCTGCCGAAGCGCGCGTGGTTGTGCGCCATGATCGCCAGCCCGCACAACGCGAGCGGCACAACGGCCGCCAGTGCCAGCCGCCACCACTCGCGGCCCGGCGCGGCCTCCCGCCACGCCTGCCAGACCGGCACGAGCAGCATCCCGCCCGCCAGCAGGCACGTCGGCCGCGAACCCACCGCCAACCCGAGGCAAAGCCCCGCCGCGGCCATCGCCGCCAGCGGCCGCACGCCACGGACCGCCAGCAGGCAGCCCGCCGCCGAGAGCAGCGTGAACGCGATCCCCGCGGAGATCGGCAGCTCCCACATCATCGGCCGCTGGGCGAGCGCCAGCAGGTGCGTGCCGAAGCCCAGGCACAGCACGCCCGCCGGGGCGACCAGCGGGTGACTGCCGGGGAAGTGCCAGCGCCGCACCGCGAGCCACAGCCCCGCGGCCGCCAGCAGCGCGACAACGCAGAACACGAGCGTCGCCTCGCCCGTCACCATCTCGCGGCCCGTGAGCACGGCGTACGGCCACATCAGCGTGAGCGCGGGCGCGGCCCCGAAGTAGGTGTAGTACTTGCCTCGATACAGCGAAATATCGCCCAGCTTGTACGGACCGTTCTGCTCCGGGTCGTACGGGTCCTTCAGCGCCAGTAGCTCCGGCGCCGGGTCCTTGTCGATGTTGAGCTGCCCCTTCTGCCAGCCGCGGACCAGCAGCTTGTAGTAGTCGATGTCACCCCAGTCCTCGAAGCCGTTGTTCCCCTTCACCATGAAGTGCAGGAACCAGGTGCCGAAGAGCAGCGCGGCCACCACGGAGGCGACCTCCCATGCGCGGGCGGCCCGGCGCGGCGCCGGGGGCACGGCCTCCGGCGGACGCGCGACCTCGGGACGGCAGGTTGAAACCGTGGCGGGATCAGGGCTCGACATGGACGGGGGCGCGCGCCCAACCCTTACAGGGTCCTCAGGTTTGACGATGACAATGTCGTCAGCGTCAACCGTGCCACCCCAAGCCCGATGCCTGCCACCCACCAGCCCATCCGCGCGCTGATCTGCTGCGCGCTCACACTCACCGTCACCACGCTCCACGCCCAGGTCGCTCCGGCGTCCTCGTCCGTGCCGGCGGCCCGGCCCGTGTCCGCCGTCCCCGGCGAAGACGCCGTGCGACTCTCGCCCTTCGAGGTGAACACCGACCGCGACACCGGCTTCGCCGCGGCCAGCTCCCTGGCGGGCGGCCGCCTGGCGAGCGACCTGCGCGACACGCCGGTCGCCTACTCGGTCGTCACGCGTGACTTCATCGACGCGCTCAACCTCACCGACCTGCAGGCGGCGGCGGAATGGACCACATCGAGCACGGCGTCCGTCGACAACGGCCAGCAGAACTTCTTCTTCAACCCGATCCAGTACACGGTGCGCGGCGCGGGCGCCGGGAGGCCGCAACGGAACTTCTTTCCCCAGTTCAACAACGGCGACTCTTACAACCTCGAGCGCTACGACTTCGGCCGCGGCCCCAACGCCGTGCTGTTCGGCAACGGCTCCCTCGGAGGCATCAGTTCCTCCACCACGAAGCGGGCCCAGACCGCGCGCCCCTCGCGCCAGCTGCAATTCGCGGCCGGTTCCTGGGAGAACTACCGCGCGACCTTCGACGTCAACCAGCCGCTGAGCCCGCGCTTCGCCGTACGCGCCGCCGGCGTCTGGGGCGACGCGGGCGGGTGGCGCCAGAAGGATTTCGACAAGCGCAAGGCGGCATTCCTCACGACGACGTTCCGGCCATGGCGCGAGGGTGAGCTGCGCGTCGAGGGCGAGTACGGCGAGAACTCACGTCAATCGGCCGTGACTTTCCTCAACGACCGCTTCTCGGGCTGGAACGGCACCACCTACGCCGCTCCGCGCGCCCTCGCCACCCTGCCCTCCAACGCCAACGCGATCGGCGTGAACCGCCGCGGCGCGAACTACTTCATCTACCAGCCGTTCGCCGCGCCGGGTGTGATCCTCAACTACCAGAACGACCCCATCACCGTCGCCGGCGGCAACACCGCCACCACGCCCATCGCCGGCTACACCTACGGCAGCGCCACGTCGTTCAACACCGCCGGCGCCAACCTCCTCTACGAGATCAACGTTCCCCGGGACCGCTTCGCCAACGCCGAGCGCTTCTCGTTCTTCCGGACTCCGACCGAGGATTTCACCCTCTCCCCCGATCTCCCGATCCTCGCCCAGCGTTTCAAGGACCTGCAGCTCACGTTCAACCAGCGCCTCGGCAACCTCCACTTCGAGATCGCCGCGGACTTCAACCGCACCGCCGCCGTCACCAACGGCGAGCCCAACCGCGACCTCCCGAACATCTTCATCGACATCAACCGCGTGCTGCCCAACGGCCAGCCCAACGACAACTTCCTGCACGCCTACGGCGACGGGCAGTACATGCGCGGCTTCCGCACCTTCACCGAGAACAACGGTCGCGGGGCCATCGCCTACGTCCTGCCCACGCGGTTCGGTCACTTCACGTTCAACTCGCTCGGCGGCTCCAACAACAGCGAGAACACCAGCGACCACCGCTACCTCAGCGTCGCCCGCGGCACCGACCAGCGGCTGTGGGCCTACAGCAACCAGCGCATCCGCATCCGCCGCTACTGGAACACCACCAGCCGCCCGTCCCCCGACCTCGCCGGGCGCACCCTCGCCTACGTCGACCCCAACACCAACGTGCCCGAGACCGTCCGTCCCCTCTGGGCCATCGAGGCCGACCGCCGCGACACCCAGAACATCACCACCAACCGCTTCAACTACGCCCTCGCCTCCCTCAACGCGAAGTTCTTCCGCGGGCGCTGGGTCGTGCTCGGCGCCGTCCGCCGCGACTCCTACTACTTCCAGAGCCGCCAGCAGATCCACCAGGGTGACTACCCGATCGACTGGCCCGCCACCTACCGGATCCTCCGGCCCGAGGCGCCCGCCGACTACGCCTCCCTCACCTACACGCCGCGCGACGCCAACGGCGTCGCCGTCGGTCCCGTCCAGGAGGCCGCCATCCGCCCGCGCGACTCGATCGGCAACCGCCTGCCCCAGTACGCCAACGTGCGCTTCAAGGACGACTTCAACCCTCCGCCCGTCCGCGGCCGGCAGGTCACCCGCAGCGTCGGCACCGTCCTCCACCTCGCCTCGTGGCTCAACCCGGCCGTCAACTTCGCCGAGACCTTCAACCCGCCCGGCTCCATCGTCCGCATCGACGGCCGCTCCCTCGAGCCCACCGTCGCCACCGGCATCGACTACTCGCTGCGCATGGAGCTCTTCGACAACCGCCTGAACCTCAACTTCACCTACTACACCACCGAGGAGGTCAACAACACCATCCCCCAGGACGGTCCCGGGTTCTTCAACAGCCTCTACGATGCCAACGTCGTCGGCGACACCAGCGCCACCGGCCGCAACATCCGCGGCATGGGTCGCCTGCCCAACCAGTACCGCGACACCCGCACCCGCAGCGGCGACGGCTACGAGCTCGAGGTCACCTTCAATCCCAGCCGGGCCTTCCGGCTCACCGGTAACCTCGGCCTGCCCCGCCTCTACGAGGCCGACGCCTACCCCGACGTCCGCGACTACATCGACAAGAACGCCGCCATCTTCCGCCAGATCGCCAACGACGCAGGGGTCATCATCGGCCCGGACAACATCGCGCGCGTCAACGACTCCATCCCGATCAACGAGCGTTCGTCCGACGTGAACGGAGCGGTGACCGCCTACAACAACATCTATTCTTTCCGGCGGAACATCGTCGACGGCAAGCGACTCCAGCAGGACCAGCCGGTGGCGAATCTCTTCGCCGACTACACGTTCCAGACCGGCCGCCTGAAGGGGCTGCGCGTCGGCTCCGGCGCCCGCTACCGCGGCAAGCAGATCTTCTGGTCGAAGGTCGAGGATACCATTCCCGATCCCAAGAACCCGGCCGTGGCGATCGACGACCCGACGAAGGACGCCTACACGCCCGCCTACACGCCCGACGATTACGTCATCGTCACCGCCACCTTGGCGTACACTTGGCGCCTCAAGGACCGCCGCGAGGTGCAGGCCAACCTTGTGGTCAACAACCTGCTGAACGACCGCGGTCCCGCCTACTCGTCGACCGCCCAGAACGCCCACGTCATGCGGCCGCTCAACAACGACTACAGCTCCCCCGCGCGCGAGACCGTGCCGCGCTACTACGCCTTCAAACAACCGATCAACTGGACCTTCACGTTGACCACGAAGCTCTGACGGCGGGCGGAGGAGGTGATCGGTAACCGTTCCGGCGGGCCGGCGGGGGCAGGCTATTGGGTGAGAGCGTTCGTTTTTCGCCTCGAGACCCATACGTCGGTCACGATCGACGAAGGAGCTGCCCCTTCGACTTTGCGACCAGCCCGATCACTCCAGCACAAAGCCGGCGTTGAGCTTCTGATAACGGAACGGGCGTCTGTCTGGCGTAAGGTTGGCCTTCAAAACTGGTAGGAAGTTCGGGTAATCCGCCGGGCCCTGCAGGAGTAGCCGCCGGCGGGAACCGTCAGGTAGGATCGCCTCGCCTGAGATCTCGTAATCGGCCGGGGGCAGGTCGTTCAGAATTTTCTCTGGCGTGAGCCGGGTCGGATCCCACCGCAGCTCCCGCGACAGCGTCGCCACGGGCTGGCCGTCGATGCCCGGCCCCATGGGCCGGCAAGTGAAGACGAGCCGAGTGATTCCACCTGGCGCCCGCGTGGCGGCACGAAGGTCTTGTCGGTAGGTCTGCCACTGGAGTCCGATGGTGACCCCGTACCAGTGGGTCGAGTTGTCTGCCTCTAAGCCCGCGGCCTGTCCGGCCGGAGTAGGGCCAGTCAGCCGCAGCAAAAAATCCTGCACCATGCCCTCGTCCGCGGACCTTCGTTTCTGCCACAGGCGACCCACCGGTTCGAGGGGCAGGATGAATTCCCGATTATTGAAGCTGAACTTCACCTCTCCCGTGCCAAACGAGTACAAACCCGACGGGACCTTCTGCCGGTAACGGCCGTCATCTCCCACCGCAGGGGTGAGCGTCACATTCGCCCCCGCCAGGGTGACTCCGTAGATCACCACGGTGATGTCGCGGACGTCTCCCTGGAGTAGCTTGCCGTCGGGCAGGGTGACTCGGCCGGCGATATGGTCCGGCGTCGCCGCCGGGACGGCGGCGCGGCCCCCGGACAGCAGAAGGAGGCCAATCGAGACGACGGCCATGAAACCACGGAAACAGAGAAAAAGGGAACGCAGCTTCATTGGGGTGACGCCTCGGATACGACGCCAACCATGCGCCGCAAGCTGGAATGCCGCCACATTGCATCTGACTCGGGCATCGTTCCCAGCGCCCCGGCCACCTGCCTCCCCGCTCATCGCCAACCCAGCCGCCGGAGGCCGCCTTGGCGTCCCTTCGCGTTTCTCAGCGGTTGGAACCTCTCCCTGGGATCAATGCGTTCGTTGTTCGGCCCGGGAGGAAACCAACCGTTTCCCAACGGCGAACGCCCCCATTTTGCTAGACTGAGTCCGACGCCCTGGGCGGAACGGCAACAGTCGTGATGAAGCGGTAGGCAGGAACGGCTGAACTTACCCGGAACCGGCTTCCGGCAACCGCGCGGGAAAGGTTCTGCGGCTGCAGCCACAGCCCCATCAGCCCCAAAGGTCGACGGTCGCTTCGCCAGCCGGATCGCACTCCGCGAAATCAAGCGGAGCCGCCCTCGGACCAAAGAATCGCCTGGGCGACGTAAGCAACTGTAAGAATCCAGACCTTCCGCTAAGGCGGCCAGCCGTTTGCCTTTAAGTCGATGCCGGTCATCAAGGCCCAGAACGAAGCCATCCGGAATTCGCGTCTCGGCCGTGTGCTGGAGGACTTCCCGCATCCGACGACCGTTGCCAACGGCCAGAACCTTCTGATCCACGTCAACCCCGCCTTCACCTCGTTCTACGGTTGGAGTGAGCCGGAGATCCTCGGCCTCACCCCTAGGCTGCTGGTGGACCGCTCCTTCCCCGAGCAGGAACTGCGCAAGATCAAGCGCAGGATCTCAACGGCACCCACCAGCTGGTGCGGAACGTTGGAGAACATCACCAAGGAAGGTAAGCGATTGCTGGTCCGACTCTGGACTTTGCGTCTGCGCCCCGAGCCCGGCCTGCCCCGACTCTTCCACCTCGGAGTCACCGTGCCGGCCTCCAGCGACCTCCGGCCCGAGGACGAGCTCACGGCCAGGCTGGCCGGAGCCGTGCTGGCGGAGAGGGGACTTCCGCAGCCGGGAACCAAGCGCCTTTCCCGCGTCCAGCAGATCAGGAATTTCCGCACCCTCGGTTACTCGACCAAGGAGATTGCCGATATCCTCGGTGTCGCTCCAAACAGCATCAACGTCGCGCTCCACCGGGAACGGGTACGCACGGAACGCCAGGACGGCCCGATTACCAGCGCCTGAACGCCGCTCCGCGGCGTGCGTCCGGAGAGGGGCGACTTCGCCGCCTCAGCCGAACAGGACCTCGGAAGCGCAGCGTGCGGCCGCACCGCGGTTCTCGACGGAGAGCTTGGCGAGGATGTGCTCCACGTGGGTCGCGACCGTGCGGCGCGCGATCCCGAGGATCAGCGCGATCTCGGGATTCGTCTTACCCTGCGCGACCCAGAAGAGCACCTCGGACTCCCGGGCGGAGAGCCCGAGCACTTCCAGGTCGGCGGGACCACGGCCGGGAGGATCTTCACCCCCGGCGAGGCGGCGGAGCTCGCCTTCATCCTCCCCCGAGAAGCACTCCACCCAGAAACGCGCTGCGCCCCGGGAGGCGACCGGCCGCACCGAGGATGCGCTGACCAGCACCGTGCAACCCAACGCCACGCCGAGTATCTGCTGCAATTTGCCGGTAAGATGCGCATCCGCAAAGGCGCCGAACGGAAGGCGAACTCCGGTTGAGACACGGGGCGGGTGCTCCGTCGTCGGGCGGGACTGGGGGTCGAAGGCGACAGTCTTTTTCATCGGCCGCAGCCTAGCGACCGATCGGCCACGCGGGTATCGGTGACCGCGTGAATCGCCTCCCATGGCTCACGCGATGCCCCCTCGTGGACCTTCAGCTCCGGAAGGTCGCTCCCGTCGACCGCAACCGCGCACGTCACCGCCGCGCGCACGAGCTGCGCTCCGTTGGCGAGGCCGAGCTTACGTTTGATGGCGGCGCGATAGGTCTCGACGGTGCTGACGCTCACTCGGAGCCGGCGCGCGATCTCGACGGTGCCGACCGCTTCCCCAATGAGAAGGAAGACCTCTAACTCACGATCACTGAGGAGGCTGGTGAGATCGGAACGGGGGGCGCCAACTGGAGACAGCCGGAGCAGAATGCCCTCAGCCACCGCCTGACTGACGAACACGCCCCCGGCCAGGACGCGCCGCACGGCCTCGATCAGGAGCGAGGGCGGGGAAGACTTCATGACGTAGCCCCGACCACCGGCCCGCAGGACGCGTTCCGCAAAACGCTCCTCGGGAGCCGAGGAGAAGACGATCACCGGCAGACTGCAGTCCCGCGATGAGAGCTCCTTGATGAACTCCAGGCCATTCGGGCCGTTCAGGTGGATCTCCATCACGACCACATGAGGCCGGGCCTGGGTGAGCGCGAGGCGCGCGGCGGCCGCAGAATCCGCCTCCCTGAACCTTCCCCCGGAGACGACATTGTCCAGAATGGCCTTCAGGCCGGCCCGCGCCACCGGTTGGGGGTCCAGGACGAGGACGTCGAGACCCGCGGTGCAACCGATGGACAGAGAAGGACTTTTTATAATCTCACCTTCCGGGACCATGAACACCTAGAGACGCCAGTAGCAAACTCCGGTTGGCAATGAGTGCTTACGGACAGTCTGAGACTTCCAGAACGAACCAGGTTTCAGACGACCCAAAACCGGGG
>JACCDP010539889.1_pt1 | contig 15823 bp, 15 predicted proteins | sample 7445841 | NCBI WGS metagenome assembly JACCDP01 (sample SAMN15323441, study PRJNA562643) | freshwater metagenome | isolation source: river surface water | place: USA:Blue River Watershed | collected 2017-08-17 | reverse complement strand
GATTGAACGGGTCCTCCAGCTTTTTGAGCGGGCCAATACCAATCGGTAAACAACAGTATGGATGATGGCTTGCTCATGATTTTGCTATTTTGATAAGGGTATTAGACCAATCTTCATTTTTAAGCGTCATGCCAATTTCATGACTGGCTTTTGACATAGACCAAAGAGTGGCATCGTCCATTTGCATTATATGAACTAAGACGGATTCCAAAGCTTTCGCATTTTGAGCTTCAAACTCAAAACCGTTTTGAGGGCTTAAAAACATGGTTCTGGCGCCAACCTGATCACTTAAGAGTAAGGGCAAACCACTCGTGGCCATTTCATGAACCGCTACTCCCCATGGTTCAAATTTACTGGGCAAAACATACACGCCTGCATCCGAAATAGCATTGCGCATTTGATGAGGTTGTACAAAACCAAGATGTTGAATACAAGGATGTTGTATGCGTTCGTTATACAAAGGTCCTAAGCCATAACATTTAAGGGTCCATTGATTGCCTGTTTGTGCATTGGCAGAAATAAAGGCTTGCCATAAGGTGCTTAGGTCTTTTTCCTTGATGTAACGCGCCACACTGATCATGACTTTAGGAAAAGGTTTAGGCAATTGAGCAAAGCGTTCATTGGCAATAGCAGAGAACAATGCTACATCGCCTGGGTATAAACCTGTGAAACAGTTTTCTGGTTTAAAGCCCATTTTCAATGCATAGTCTAATTGTGGTTGCCCTGGCACCCAAGCATAGTCAAACCATCTTAATAAATGCCACTTTGCTGTCAATGTTAAAGCATATTGCTTGAGCGTTCCGCGCCAGTGATTGTCAAATCCTATAATGCGTTTACTGTGCTTAAAAGTTTTGACAATGCTTAAATAAAATTGATTGGTCCATCCTGAACAAAAAATCAATTCAGGATCAAAAGCTTTTATCTTGTCTTGGATGGCGTGTTCGTTGTTTGCTTGATACATTATTGAACTAACACGCTCTATAGATTGAAGTTGAAAAGGCGCTTCAGGATTGACCGGATAATGCACCAACAAAACTTCGGCATTAGTATGCTGTCGCATTAAGGCTTCGATGTTGACTAAGACATAGCCTGCCAACTCTGTATATAAAATTAAAAGGCGCAAAATGTATACATTTGCAAAGATAATTTAATCCATGAAATACAAAACCATACTCAATTGGGGCATGATTGCATCTGTATTTATGGATGATTTTATTTTATTCCGCTATCAAATTCCATTTGATTTTTATGTTTACTACATAATATTCTTTTTGAATATTGGACTCTACGTCAATACGCATAGGAACTGGCGATTAATCCCTAAATGGTTCATGTGGAGTATCGTTGCATTAGGCGTTTCTACATTAATTACTTGCACTTTAGAACAGTCCTTTACCTTAGGCGTACTCAAACAATTTGTTGGGGTACTATTTACCTCCATTGCTTACTATAGTTTCTTGGCGAACAATAACTTTGAAATAAAACGCATTTTTCGAATGTATGTTTTCGTGGCATTTTTTGTGGCCTTAGAAGGGCTTTTAGAAGAAGTGCTGAACTTGTCAGGCATTCATATCAATGAGAAAATTAGGCTAACAACTGCAGGCTTTTACAGAATATTTGGCATCATGGGGGAACCTTACTTTTTAGCAGTTGCCTTATTGCCTGCGCTGTTTTTTGTGTTTTACAAATCCACCATTTTTGAGCGAGTAAATTCTAAAATTGGGAACATTGTATTGCTATTGGTATTAGCTACCTGTTTTATTTTTACCTTTTCATCTGCAGGAGCCATTGGTATTGTAGGGATTGCATTTTTCTGGTTGGTCGACAAAAAATACATGTCTTTTAGAAGCTGGAAAATTGTTTTGCTACCTGTACTTGTTATAGGCTTAGTAACGGCTTTCGGTAACATACAAAAACAGTGGAAGGAGTTTAATATTAAGTTGACGCATACACTGTATGCCTTCTCAACTAATTCTACTCAAAAGAAAGATATTGAACTACTCAATACCAGCAGTTTTGCCCTTTATTCTAATTTCATAATCGCTAAAGCTTCTTTTGAAGATTACCCATTAACGGGCACAGGACTTGGTACTCACGAAAACAACTACCGCAAACATTTCAAACGCTATTTTGACGATGACTTTGTGGTGAGGTATGGCGTATTTAATACTGCTGACGCCAATTCACTGTTTGTTCGATTAATGTCGGAAACGGGTTTGTTGGGATTAGGGCTTTTCTTCGGTTTCATGTTTAGAAACCTACTCTACATGAAAGGTTACGATGACCCTGAGCTGAGAGATTATACCTTAATAAATCAAGGTATATTTATCCTGTTTATCATTAGATTGATTAGAACAGGCAATTATTTTGGTAATGGGTTTTTCTTGTTTTTCTTTATGTACTATATCAGTCGAAAAATAGTCGAGAAAAAACTCAAAGAAAAAGCCTTAAGATTGGCTTGAAATCAGTTTGGATTCTAGCGGTTTTAATTCCAAACAAATCAAATATAAGATAAAAGGTATATTGAGATAAAAATACCTGCCGTTATTGGTGCCGAAAGTAGCGGCATAGCTCAATATGGTAATTTCAAAAAGGACTAATATTAACACGACTAAATAGTGTTTATTGATGCTTAAACCCTTTTGCCATTTATAGACTATCAGACCTAAATAAATGAAGAAAATATTCATGGTCATAGCGGTTTGTTTGATCAATTGAATGGGCTGAAGATCGCTGTTAAATAGTGTGTGTAACAAAAATTCTGGTGAGGTTTGATGGGCCCAATGGTGTGTGTGAAAAATGGTTTTTCTTAAAATAAAATAGGTTAAGAAACACAAAATACTCAACAACCAAACCAATAAATAAAACCTGTCTTTTGATTTAATAAAATCCATTATGGCCACAATCATAAAGACTAAAAAGTAATATTCTCTTTGTAAAATTAGGATTAAAAAGAAGGGCACAACTGCAACATGTTTTTGTAAATAAAAATACAAAAGCCAAGTAAACACTAATACTGAAAAAGCATCAGGGCCCGGCATCATTAAATAAAACAATGTACCAAAACCAAGCAAATACAACATGCCAGACATAAATGATAACCATTTTGATATCCCCAATTTTATAAAGCTTATACAAATAGAATAAGCCGTAAGTGCGATGCAGAAAAAATTGAAAAATAAATTGTTGAAATAATACACTTTGTTAAACTGAGGAAACGCATCAATAGCACATTCAGTTGAATAACACCAGCCAAACTTACCCATAAAATGGACAATACTGGCGCTAATTAAGCGCATATTAAAAGGCGATTCTACATCAGGAGAACTTAAATTTTCATAGAGCTTTAAATACGATTCAGCATCTTTATAGCCTTGCAATAAAATGCCAAATTTATAGGCAAAATAAAACATAGGAAATGCCAATAACATATACAAAATTAGGACTGGTACTTGCAGCTGTTTGATGTATTTCATGTCTGTATGGTTGATTGAATTGTGCTGATTAATTTTCGAATAATGGCATCATAAACAAAATGCGCTTGTATGTGTTGCATGGCATTGTTTTGCATTGTCTGCAACTCATTTTTAGGAAGCGCTATAAAATGTTCCATAGCCTTTTGCAGTGCTTTTTTATCGCCTGGCTTAATCATTATGCCATTGCTAGGATTAACCAATTCACTCACTGCCCCAACATCGCTTGCAACAATTGCGCAGGCTCTAGACATCCCTTCTATTATCACATTGGGCATGCCTTCACTCCAACTCGGACAAACTAATACATCCATTTGATCAAGTCTATTTTGCAGGTCTTTACTATTGGTTATAGTGCCATGATATTTCACTGCCTCTGAATGAATTTGTTTGTCTTCAGGAATTGGTCCTATGAAATGACATTCGAATCGCAAATGATTGTTAAGGAGAATTTGAAGCACTTGATTCAATTCTTCAATGCCCTTCCGCCTTTCATATCTACCCATGAATACAAATTTGATTGTTTCGGATTGTTTCTTGCTGGCATGTAACCATTCTGCTTCAATACCACTTGGCAATTCAATGATCTTGTTTTTGGCGACACCTAAAGCTTGAATAATGTCTGTTATTTTTCCGCCGTATGAAAACACATAATCGGCGTGTTTGGTATTCCATTTTACAAATGGCGCCAACAAAACAGATGTCAAATAGGTCTTGAAATTGGCTTGCTTTTGAAACATCTCATAGCCATGAAACTTTACGGCAATAGGTGGACAATTCAAATGCTGCTGTTGCTTTTGTTTGATCAAATACCAAGCTGTAAATCCTTTAGCATAAATAAAATCGAATTGATTTAACTGTGGTTTCAATACTTCAAATACCTGTTTAGAATAAGCATAAGAGTCGATTATATAATGCCCTGGCAATCGATTGCCACTTGGAAAAGCTAACTCAATGTGATCGATATAGGCCAACTCAGCTTCAGTAAAAACATCCTTAATGCCAAGGCTTTGATTAGGTGACTTACAATGGATCAGTGTTACATGAATTTGATTGCGTGTAAGGTATTTAACCATGTAATAAGAATGCCTTTGCATGCCGCCTATCACTAAAGGAAAAATGCCATCTGTAATAAAAGCAATCCTCATGAATTCAATGTGTTTAAAGCCGCTTGTTGCCAGGTATAATTGGTCATCACTTTTTCATGAAAATGCTGAGCCATTTGTTGCGCAAAATCTGGTTGCTCCAACATGGTGTTTATGGCATTTGCAATCATTTCTGGTTGATTGCTTACAAGTAATCCATCTGTTTTATCTTGAATCACATCCTGAACAGGCATTGTTGCAGGTGCAATGATTGGTTTACCCATTAAGCCGTATTCAAAAATTTTGACTGGAGAGCCGTACCAATTAGATTCTGCCATTATACAAATATCTGTGGCAGCTATATAATGCATGATTTCAGTGTGAGGAATTTGGCCTGTAAACAACACTGAATCGGTTAAATTCAAGTCCTTGACCTGTTGTTTTAAGTCTTGTAAAACCACACCATCGCCCATAATACATAAGAGTGTATTGCTGTGCTTAGCTTGTACGTGCTTATAAGCAGCAATCAGCTTATCAACGCCATGGTATGGAAACATAGAACCAACAAATCCTATAACCTTTCTAGAAGACTTATTGAATGCATTGATTTTATGAGCCTTCTGAGCATCTGCATTTTGAGCTTGTTCAGGATTGATACAATTCGGTTGCACCAAAAATTTATTTGCAATAATGTTATATTGCTCAGATAAATAATGGCTTAATGCACTAGATACGGCAATGATTTTATGTGCTGCAGACAATTTGAAACGTTCAATTTTATGTGCTTTTTTATGGTACAATGAATAGCCTTCAAACCCATACATTTCTTGGACCAATGGGGCATTGACTTCGAGATAATACTGCAATCCAAACTTTTTGGCCATTAAAGCCCCAGAGTCTTGAAGATATTCTGATCGTTCGTAAAGCAAATCAGGCTTAAAGGTAGCAATGGCTTTTTCTAAAATCGCTTTTGCCTTGGCATCGTGTTGTCTTAAAACCAAATTATTCAATGAGGTCCAAAGCCATTTTGGAAGACATTGTTTAATCAACTTTTTAAGCTTTGATGCTTGATAATTTTGATTGGATTTAAGGGTTAAATTATCAGCATCAGTACCGCCTAAAATGACAGGTAGAACCTCATGCCCTAATGCTCTAAAAGCAGCAATGGTTTGCCTTTGATGAATGGCATAACCAACATCGCTTACGATGTCGTGGGTAGGATGAGGAGAATAGAATAGAATACGCATTATTGCGCGGCTTTTACAACATCGTCTAAGGTATAATTGCCTTGAGGAATATTGATGCTGGTTTTAGCATAGGTTTGTTCAATGTCTTGCTGGTTCAAAAGCGCTTCAAACAAGGGTAAATAATGTTTAGGCAAAGATTGACTGTTTATCAAATCACTTAAAAAAGTTGGGCTGAGCAAAGCCTTCTTTTGCAAAAAGTAACAGATGGTTTGCATGCTGTAAAACTCCACTTCAGGTCCCACAGCTTTTCTGGTTGGCGCAAAATAGTCTGTTTCATCGATGGCCATAAAATGATTGCCTTCTGGGTAAAATTGGTAGGTTTTAGCAGCTGAAATGCCAAATAAGTTTTCAAGTTTAAGCCAGTTGATTAATTGCCTTAAAGGTGTTTTAAATGCTTTTATCAAAGGCCAATGTCTTAGCTTGTCTGTTGATCTGATTTTGTCTGGCGTCCAAAGCTGTAGGGTTGCAGAAAAATGCTCTGGTTGGTATACAATATGGGGCTCCCAAGCATCAATAGTATGAACTGGAAATTCTTTTTGAGTAAATCTTTTTGCAATCTTCAACTTAGCTTGCTTGCTTACAGGATCGATATGAATAGCCTTATCAAATAACATGCTCTCATAACCAGAACCATATATAGCTGCCGTGGTTAAAATATAATTGTTATGATGGTGAATGCAATGCGCTGCAGTACCTTTTTTATAGTCTTTTAAGGTGGGGAAGAAATGTATTTTAAGATACATGTCTTCATCTTCATAAATATACAAACATGGGATGTTGTATAAAGACCATTTCTGATGAATAAAAAACGGATCGGTTAAATTGGTTTCTGCTACAAGACTTAAAAAGGCTGAGTCATTGCCCATTTCAGTTAAAATAGGCGCCGCAGATTGGTGAAAAGCTTTGCGGTCATTGTGTTGCAAATGAAGTGCTCTAATAGCTTGAATATAGGGGTGTTGCTTAAGGGCTTGCTGCATAATTACCACATGTTTTCAAAATACTGTTTGTCGTAAATTGTTACTGAATCAACAAACATTGATGGACTGTTATTTTTTAACTGAAGTGCATCGTTTTTTCTGAATATTTTTGACAATTGAGCGATGGGCCAAAGGAAACAAAAAAACACAATGCTTAGAATGATTTTTGGCATAATAAAACCTAAAACTTTAGCTATACCAAACCATACTTTTTCAATTTGAAGACTCAAGTATTGACTTGTTATAGCTATGATTCCAATACCTATTGCAGTATACAATAAAATTGGATTGTGATAAGCTTGGTACCAATACAAAACCAAAAGGCCTGTTGAGATTGTCAACAGGGTTTTAGGCGGATTTGAGGTAAATGAATTTGACATTAAAATAATGAATAAATGAATGGTGCTAATGTACTTGAGCTACCAACCAATAACAGGATGCCCAAAAGCAATAAAACAATGACTATTGGCAATAACCAGAACTTTTTTCTCTGTTTCATAAATTGCCATAAATCTTTTAAAAATTCCATATGTATTATTTGATGATTTGACTTAATTGAGGGTATAAAATAGCGGCCACTTGACGAGCCCCAGCATTAGAAAAATGAATTTGATCGTAAAAGTATTCAGGTTTTTTAGGGAGTTGATTGGCTAAATCAATACAAGGGATTTGGTATTGATTACATGTGGTTTTTAATGTCTCATTATAGGCTTGCATAACTTGCCATGAATACGCATTAGCAGCATCAAATTTGGCCTGAGTAATAAATACAGCTTGAATGTGATTACGCTTGCAAATTTGGATCAAAGCTTCGAGTCTTTTTTGGTAATTCTTTAACCATGTTTGCAGTTTAATTTCATTGTTTGTTCTTGCAATACTATCCATCAAATTAAAATCATTTTTTTGATAGTCGTAGGGAGAGCTGCCATGGGCTACACTCGCTTTATGGCTTTTGAGTGCTTCATACACATTGGAAAGTGTGGTTATGAATTCTGAGCGTTTAATGAATGAACGAAAAAAGGACTCTTTTCTATTCAATAAAAAACCATCTTCTTGAGCAAAATCTTGTTTGGCTAAATCATTAATACCAACCATAAATACTACATAGTTTGGTTTTAGCTTCACAATGTAATCACGCATCAATATTAAATGCCCAAAAGTTGAACAACCATCAATACCAGCATTATTGATCCATGCGTTAGATTGCTTGGCATGCATGAGCTTATACAATTGTTGTGGCCAAGTAGAATCATCGTCCAGTAAAGAACATTCCGTTGTACTTCCTCCAACTGTGATTATGGTTTTACTAGCATCCCATTGGCTAGGTTTTGCAGGGCCTCTAAAGCCCAGTTCATTGGTGCTATAATGAATGGTTTCGCTGAGCCCTTTAATAGATGGTTGAATTTGAATGGTCTTTTTTAAATGACTTTTCAGTATGATTTCTTGTCCGCGAATTCTGGATTGAAAAGGATTGTATAAACGTAAAATCAATTCACAGAGCGCGAACGCTATTGTGCAACCTATTAAAACAGCAATGAATTTCTTCATGATTTAATCCTTTTTGAATGTTCTAGACCATTTTTCCTGATTGGTATAATCGGGTTGATCGGTCTTATAAAAAACAAAACTGTTGAGCACCAATACATCCATTTCAGTGCCCATAAAACATCTAAAGGCATCTTCTGGTGTGCAAACCACTGGCTCCCCTCTGACGTTAAAACTGGTATTCACTACAAGTCCGTAATTGGTTTTTTGTTTAAAGGCTGATATTAAGCCATGATACTTCGGGTTGGTATCAGCATGAACAGTTTGTATTCTTGCAGAATAATCCAAATGGGTTACAGATTGTATATCGCTGCGTTTGGCATATAATCTTTCCCATAAAGTCATTTGTTGGTAGTTATCTGGCTTTGGCAATCGTCTGCTTTCAAGCACCGGCGCCACCAATAGCATATAGGGTGAACTGGTGTTCAAATCAAAATATTCAGCACAATCTTCTGCTAATACCGATGGTGCAAATGGCCTAAACCCTTCCCTGTATTTGATTTTTAAATTGAGCTTTTTTTGCATTTCAGGATGGCGTGCGTCACCAATAATACTGCGATTACCTAAGGCTCTAGGGCCAAACTCCATACGACCTTGAAACCAACCAATCACCATACCCTGAGCTATTTTATCTGCAACTTCATTAAACAATTCTATATCATTTGATTTTTGAGTGTATACGGCTTTCATTCGCTTTGCCATTGTCTCAATCTCTTTGTTAGAATATTCAGGACCTAAATACGTGCCTTGCATTAAATCAGAACCCGTTTGTTTAGGTCTAGGCTCAGCAAAATACATATGACTGACCGCTAATGCAGCGCCCAATGCACCTCCGGCATCACCTGATGCAGGTTGAATGTAGACATCATCAAATACATTGTTTTGAATGAGTTTGCCATTGGCAACACAATTCAAGGCCACACCACCAGCTAAACACAAATGTTTTGATCCGGTAATGGCTTTTGCAGTAGCAGCCATTTTTAGAACAATTTCTTCCGTTACTGTTTGAATAGCTAATGCTAAATTACAATGTGCTTGTTCTATCGTGTCTTCTTCAGTTTTTTTTCTAATACCAAACAATTTTTGCCATTGCTCATCATTCACCATTCGCAAACCAGAAGCATAGGTAAAATACTTTTGATTCAACCAAATTGAGCCATCTTGTTTAATGTCTATCAATTCTTTTTTTATAGTAGCAATGAACTGTCTCGTTTGATCGGCATTGGCTTCACCATATGGCGCTAATCCCATTAATTTATACTCCCCTGAATTAACTGTAAAGCCCAAATAATAAGTGAATGCAGAATACAATAACCCAACTGAATGGGGGAATTGCATAGATTTTAAAATCTTAATTTGCTTGTTTTCGCCATAAGCAATTGATGCAGTAGTCCACTCTCCTACACCATCTATGGTTAGAATAGCGGATTCATTATATGGCGAAGCATAATAGGCACTTGCAGCATGAGATAAATGGTGTTCAGGAAACAAAATAGGCACCTGCACCTTGTGATCATCATTAATACTTTTTAAAGCTGTTCTGAGCTGTTTTTTTAAGAACAATTTCTCATTGAGCCATATCGGAATGGCCTTTAAAAACGATAATAGACCTTTAGGCGCAAAGGCATAATAGGTTTCTAATAAGCGTTCAAATTTTAAGAATGGCTTATCATAGAATACCACAGCATCTAATTCATTCAAGCTTAATCCAGATGCTTCTAAACAATATTTAACCGCTTCGTATGGAAAGTCTGAAGTATGTTTAATTCTCGTAAAACGTTCTTCTTGTGCGGCGGCAATGATTTGACCACCCACAACAATAGCTGCCGCTGAATCGTGGTAATAAGCAGATATGCCCAGAATTTTTTTAGGCGTTGGAGTCATTTAAAAGGTTGTTAAAAATAGAAGCCAATGATTTGGTTCGTTCAGAAAAAGAACAAGCAGTTATAACGGCTTCGTTAGGTTTTAAAGCTGACAATAATTGTGGTTGTTTGATGACAGGAAATAAGCCCTTAGCAATTTCTTCCGCTTGATCTGGTTCAAAACAAAATCCCAAACCGGATGCCACAACAAGGTCTTTGCAATCTGAGGCCTCACACAAAGCCAATATGGGCTTTCTGAGCTTTAAATAATCATAAAGTTTGCCCGGTATAAATAAGGTTTTCTGACCTTTTTGAGTTGCCCTTTCAAGCGGCAAAAACAATAAATCAGCTTTTGATAATTTTTGCATTGAAGTGTTTTTGTCTGAAAATCCCTCAATGGTAAAATACTCTGAAACATTATGTGATTTAAACCATTCCAAATGTTTAGCATCAATATTGCCCCATAGTTGAATTGATAATTCATCAGGGCTTATACCAAATCTTTCTTTCAGAATGGCAACTGCTTTAATGAGATACAAAGCAGAGCGCGTACTAGCATCTATGCTGTTGTTTTTATATGTCCAAACAAGCGATAGCAAGGCTTTAAGCCACCTGTTTTTAGGTGGTTCGTAGGCCTCTAAAGTGCCTGAATAAGCAATAATTAAAGGGGTTTTAGTAGCCATTGCCTATTACACTAATTCGTTGAGCATCTAGTATACCGCGTTGTAAATAAAGTGCCTTCACAGCTTCCGTATTCACGATCAAATGGTCTGTTTTAGAAAGTATCCAAGTTTCAAATCGCCTTGAAATTACCCAATGCCAGTAGGTCGGAAAACGCCAAGAATACGCATCTGTGTATGGGTCTCTGAGGTCTGCTACCCATTTAATGCCCATTGATCGCTTCAATAAATAACCCAATATCAAAGCAGAAAAAGGACCCGATGTTGTATAGACCAAAGGGATTTTATGTTCTGATACTATTTGTTTGGCGATTTTAAGCGTTTTAAACGGCCATAGAGCCATTTTCTCCCAAAAAATAGGGTAGAGTATGGCCCAAAAGATTCTATACACCCTTAGGCGGTTTAAAAGTTTTATCCATTTGCTTGGTTGGGCATATGGGGTGCGAACAATCTTAACCGATTCCGGAAAGCCTTCGAGAAGAGTACTGTCTGTAGGGTAGTGCGCCGCTCTGATGCCTGGCATATCTATGGTCAAAACTATGGGCTGGTAATTACAGTCAACTAAATGTTTTGAAAACTGAAAACTTCTGTGCACCCCTGGTCCAGCCATTGGTGGAAATTGATACGCTATAAATAAGACTGGAGTACTCAATTTAAATCTGTAAAACCTATCACTTTATAAGACTTTTTACTTAGCCACTGACAATAACGATTCATTACAAGTTGAGCTGCTGTATCCATGCTTTTAGGATGAGCAATCAAACACATTAAGTACCTTTTCTGAAAGAAAAACTGTTGAGTATAATATTTCATCATGTTTGAGTCAGCACCTGATGATAAATCAAACGTAATACTATTTGGAAAGTGAGTAGAAACGATTTGTAAATCCATTGGCTTTCCAGCATTTCTATTAGGTTTTTTCTTTGTTTCAATAGCTTTTAAAAATCTGTATTTAAAACTATTCCATGCCCTAAAGAATAGTTTTCCATTTAAATGATTAAGCATCATTAATGGTATTTCAATCAGACCTGATGGTTGATTAGCTACCTTTAAAAAAGATTCATCGATATACCATTGGTCTTTGATTGGTGCAGCTTGATGATCAATGTTTAAGTATTTGGACTTAATGATTAAGTTTGGAAAAACACTTGAATCATATTTAAATTGATGCTGTTTTAATACATCAATAAAGGCTTGTTCAGCGCCTTGAATAGATAATCCACCAGCCCTGAAAGCAATTGGTTTATAGGCACAAATTTGTTCGAAGATTTTAAGGCCTGTTTCAAATGCCTCATTGGCCTTCTGAACACCATATCTGTTAACTAAATCTGAGTAGGAATATTCTGATTTATCAAATTGCCATTCTTGTTGATCATGATCAAAAACCGCATTCACCCAATGGGGATGAAAATGGTATTGCACTTCATGACCCTCTGCTTGCATTTGTTTAATCTGTTTACAAATGGCATCGTATGGAGCTGTCAAATTAACATTTTGAAGTTGAATTAAGTAGTAGCTGTCAATGAAAAACACACATTTAACCCTATGCATTTTGGCAATAGATAAAATGTTATTGGTATTGTCAATTAATGATTGGTAGTCGTTTTTACCATCAAAATAAATCTCATAATCAAAACTTAAAATGACTTTATGCATCTGCTTTAAAAATGATCCATTCATACTGGTTAGGGAGAAAAAATAATAAGTGATCTAAGCCATACATCAATCTATTTTGAATAGCTATTGGCAATCTAACAGATTCGAATAGTCGTTGAAAAAAGTGATTGGGTAATTTAACCATTTCGGATGTATAACAAGTACTAAAGCCTTGTTCTAACATAACTGCCTTTAATTGCTCTTTGCTCATTACCGAAGGATTTGTAAAACCAGGATTTTTTTTCATGAAATACTTGTAGTTGAAACGCTCAATCAAGGGCAAAACAAATACGATGGTCTTGAAAGATTTACTGTGCTGCTGCAATATAGTTGTGGCATGATCTAAACAATAAAGTGAATTGATCATTAACCAGACATCAGATTGGGGTATTGATACTGTATGCAAATCAGCCACCTGATGTTTTAAATTTTGCGCGTTAACATAGGGTGAATCCGATAAACTTGGTTGTATATCCAACAACAACACATTTGAATCTTTGAAAGTTTGAGCCATAAGATAGCCCATCAATCCATTGCCACAAGGGGCATCAACCATATTGGTATTAGCAACATGGTTTTGCTTTAACCAAGCTATGATATGTTTTGCCCAGATGCTTTGAGGGTATTTAAAACGACTTAACATGAGATAAAATAAAGTCTGCAATACGCTTAGCTACACTTGTAGAAGGTTGCATTGCAGGCTTTTCTTGAGGGGTTTCTGCAAGTACTTTGTCGAGTTCATCAGTAGAACTTATCGTTTGAATATAAGGGTCTGAACCTTGCTGAATGAATGGCGTTTTTCTGAGTTCAAAATTATAAGCTTTGGTATTTAACCATGCAGATTCATAAGCCACAGTTGAACCAAAAACAATTATAAATTCTGAGGCATAAATTTGGTCATAAAGCGCTTGTTTATCATTACTAAACTGATCGGGCACAAGGTATATACGCTCTGAAGTTAAGTGCTGCCAATTTGATACAGTCTCTAATGGATGGCGTTTGTACATGAATACAACATCTGGTCTAGAAGCAATGACTTGATGCATCCATTTAATGATTGTTATTTTTTCAAGTCTGTCTCCTTTAACGGAAAATACTGATACTACCCTTTTGCCTTTATGTTGCTCTAAAAAGGCATTATGCGTATTTTGATTCGTATAATGGGCTATTAAATCTTGCGATAAATGACCAACTTCAATTAACTTATCTAAAGGTATTTGGCAAGTTGTGTGCAACATAGATTTCAAAGACTGATTCCAAACAAACCAATAATCAAAATTGACATCCGCGTCGTGCGCTTCGCCAGCTTTTAAACCATTCATGGTATTGCACAAAATAACATCATTGCCTAAAATCGGTTTCAATAGATTTCTTAAGGGTAAATTTTCAGCCACATTCATCAGAAGTACACTGACCGAGGATGATTTGATATAGTTGATGCGCTCTATAGCGTTAGCGGTATTAAACCATTTGGATTGAAGGAAATTATATGCAGATAATTCCTCAGTATTCCATTTGAAATAAGTGAAACATTTGAAAGGTATATTTGATTGGATATTGGTTATATTGACAGTGGCTATAGCACCCAATGAATTAAGATTAATATTGCCATAGTGAAAGACTAAAATGTCTTGTTCTGGTAAATGTTCTAATATGGATCGATACTGCAATAGTTCAAACTCATTGTTTATCAGTACCCCTATTTTTCGATTGATAATTGGTGGAACTGTGGTTTTATCTACTATTGATTTGTACCAACTAATGAATTGTAGTTTAAACCATTTAAGGGTTTGTTTGATTCTGTTTTTAGAAAAATAACTGACTTGAACTATCCATTCATGGCTGTTTTTATATGGTTCTGCTGCTGCAAAAATAGACCCTATAGCTTGGTTGCCCCAGTACCATTTTTTAAGTACCATGGGCGAAATATCAATCCCTTTAATTTGCCACTCATTTGCTGACTTAGCTTTCATGTTATTCCACAATTGGCGATTGTGATCATAGGCCTTCCAGCTGCCTTCAACTCTATAATCATCTGCCAATATGATTGTTATTTGACTTTGGTCAGCAGGTAGTTTTGATTCAAAACAAATCACCACATCAACACCTTGCTTGAGTGCATTTTGATAGCTTGATTCAGTAAGTGTATAAATTAAAAGTGCTTTTTTCAAATCAACTGAGTCAATTTTTGTGCTATAAACAATTCCGTTTTAGGCATTGATTGATGCGTTGCACCGGCAATATGTGGCGTTACAATAAGATTGCTGTTGTGGATGTTATCAAGCAATGCTTGTAAATGTTGTCTATTGCCTTGTTCGTTTTGAATAACATCTATGGCCAAACCTTTAAAATGATGTTTTGATGCCAATTGAACCAAATAAGTTTCGTCATATAGTTCTGCTCTTGCAGTATTTACAAAGTATTTATTTTGCATTGCATCAAGGTGCTCATGGCTTAAAATACTGCCCGTTGCTAAATCGTAACTGCTGCACAAAACTATAATCTGAGACTCATCTATCAAGTCTTGAATACTATTAGATTGAGGATAAATGTCATGCGTTACATTGGGGTCGTAAAACCTAATAAAAGCGCCCATCTGATGTAAATAATCTGCAAGAATAGCACCAACTCTTCCCAAGCCAATAATGCCAATTGTATTCCCGTAAATTTCATCGCCTTTGAAGGCATCTCTGTTCCAGTCTTCTGCCTTTTGAATAAATGCGTGAGCATAATTTCTAAGCAAAGCTATTATTAAACCTAATGTGTGTTCTGGTGTGGCGCGTATGGTGTTTAAAAAGCTTGTTTCGCCCTTTAAAGATATCACTTGAATCTCATTTGATTCGCAATAATTCAAATCAATGTGGTTTAAACCTGTTGTTGGCGAACACAAATATTTTAAAGCTTTTGCTTTTGATAAAACAGCGTTATTCCATTCTATAGACAATCGAATAAATAGACAGTCTTTATCGGCAATAAAATGGTCTAAATCTTTGCCATTCCATAATTGTACCTCTGCGATTTTTGATAATTCACTGAGTGCAATGGCTGAAAAGTCTTTGGATTCAATGATACCGATTTTCATAAGTAAGCTTTAATTAATTCAAGATCATCCATGTTGTCAATATTGATGGATTGCTTTTTATCCATGACATACATCAACGGTTGCTCGCCTATAATAAGTCCCTTATGAATCAGGGCAACTTTACTTAAATAGATGCAGCCATTTCTAACATAAACATGTCCGTGGTCTTGTCTTCTAACCCCTTGATTGTGTTGTTTATTTAATGGTATTGTAGTT
>JACCDP010599225.1_pt1 | contig 15825 bp, 19 predicted proteins | sample 7445841 | NCBI WGS metagenome assembly JACCDP01 (sample SAMN15323441, study PRJNA562643) | freshwater metagenome | isolation source: river surface water | place: USA:Blue River Watershed | collected 2017-08-17 | reverse complement strand
ATAGTGACTTTTCAATTTCAATTCACATCAGTTACAATTTAAAAGGAAAAAATCAAATAGCTATAAAAAAAATAACAGAAATAGAATATACTGGTTACGTTTATGATTTAACAACAGAAAATCATCATTTTGCTGCGGGTGTTGGAAATTTAATTGTTCATAATACAGACTCAGTATTTTATACATTTAATTTACAAGATTTAAATGGAAAACCAATCAGAGGAAAAGATGCGTTAGAAATAACAATTGAATTAGCTCAACATGCTGGTGAAATAGCAGCATCATTCTTGAAAGGCCCACATGATTTTGAATATGAAAAAACATTTATGCCATTTTGTTTATTATCAAAGAAAAGATACGTTGGAATGTTGTATGAAACGGATATAAATAAATGTAAAAGAAAGGAAATGGGTATTGTATTAAAAAGAAGAGATAATGCACCAATCGTTAAAGATATTTATGGTGGCATTATTGATATCTTAATGAAAAAGCAAAATATTCAAGAAGCTATACAGTTTTTAAGAAATTGTCTGCAAAATATTGTTGAAGAAAAATATCCAATTGAGAAACTAGTTATTACTAAATCATTGCGTTCTGGTTATAAAAATCCTAAGGCAATTGCTCATAAAGTCTTGGCCGATAGAATTACAGCAAGAGATCCAGGTAATAAACCTGGTCCTGGAGATAGAATTCCATTTGCTTACATTTCCGTTCCAGGTAAAAAAGTATTACAAGGTGATAAAATTGAGACACCAACATTTATTCAAGAAAATAATTTGAAACTCGATTATTCATTCTATATTACAAATCAAATTATGAAACCAGTTCAGCAGTTATTCGCATTAGTTATTGAGAAAATATGGGATATTCAAAACAAAAAAGTTAAATTATTAAAATTTAAAAAGGAAGTTGAAGAATTGAAAAAATCTGTAATGAGTTCAATGGATAACGAAGATCTAGATAAATGTAATGAAAAAATTGAAGAAAAAATCGAAGTATTAAGGTGTAAAGAAGTAAAAGCATTATTATTTGATGAATATTTAAGAGAAACAAATAATGAAAAAGCAGGTGTTCAAAGTTTGACAAAATTCTTCGGTAAAAAATAAAGTATAGTGCTATATTATGAAGACTAAAATAAATAGAAGACATAGACAGTCGAGAAGACATAAAAAATCTAGAAGATATCTGAAAGGTGGGTTTATCAATTTTTTCTCTAAAAAACCAAATGTCTCTTCGTCTGAATGTGATATTAACAATTTGTCAACGATATCTAAAGATATGGGTGATGGCGAAGATCCAGTAAAAAAAATGCATGCGAATTATCAGAAATGCTGTCCAAAAGATAGCTTTGGTAGATACAATACTTCACCATATTGTAAGCAACTTAAAATGAATTTTGATACTCAAGTTCAATATCAGAGGGATATATCTGGTTATTACGGAGATGAAACAGATATAGCTACAATTAAACAAACTATGAATGAAAGTCCTTTGCCACAATCTCAAACAGCTTCAAAACCTTGGTATAAATTTTGGGGAGGTAAATCTAGAAAACATAAAAAGCGTTCATACAGAAAATAAGTATTTTAATGCTAATCTAAATAAAAAATTATAAATTAAATATTTTTTTATTTACATAATCTTAATGATCAGAACCACTTATGACTCTATTTAAACTATTTTGAGTTGTCTTTGTTGTGGTGATATATGATTTTATTAATGTTTTTAGCATATGCTTGATTTCATCCAACTCTGACTCTAAGTTGGATACACGTTGAACCAACTCTTCGTCAACAGATTCGTTATCGTCTGATGGCTTTAAAAAAATCTGACTAGCTTCATCTTCATTCGAATTATGATAGTTATAATACAATACATTATAATCAGCAAATCCTTCTTGATCAAGTTTATACATAATTGCGTTTGGTGTTCTACCATGCTTTTTAGCAATGCGCTCAATATCCCAACCTAGTAACTCATATTCTCTTTGTAGAGACAAAACTTCATTAACTGTCCACTTATTACCAACTCTATTGTGATTAGTCATTTCTATAATTATATTGAACTCTTTATATAGTTTTTAAATGTATTTACATAGTTGGTGATTCTACATTAATATCACTTTTAAAAATCCAGATGATTGAATATATCCAAGCACCAATATTTATCCACATATTATTGATAATACCAGCAGCATTGTATACAATCCATCTTAATCCTTGACAATGAGGTGTTGAAATCATAAATGGTGACATAAAAAATCCAAAAACTGTATTAGGGACACAATATTTTACATATAAATGAGCCGAAAAATAATGCAAACAAATCCATAGCAAATAAATAGCTGATACTTTTAATGTTATAAGTAATGTTTTTAATAAAAAGGTAAACACTCTTATAAATAAGTTATATATATTTTCAATAAGAATTCCTTTGGAAATTTTATGAAGTTCAATATCATTTAATTCGTTTATTTCTTCTATTTCATTTGCTATTTCAGTTTCTATTTTATCACTATCATTATGTTGTTCATTTTTTTTTACTACACGAGTTTTTCGCATTGTTAACTTTATTAAACTGTAATCTTTATATCCTATTTTTATAAATTATCTGGGATAACGTGTTCTAAAAATAGCGTTTAACAATTCTATAGCAATATTTTGATCTGATAAACCAAGTAATGAATTTCCAGAAGGGTCTATTAATCCATTAACAGTATTAAAAATTATATCATTATCATAATTACTTCCAACACTTCCAACACTTCCAACACTTCCAATACTATTCATTCGATTAATTGAATTGCCATATGTGTTGTTTGAAGAATCATATGTAGTGCGTGAGCTCGTATTTGCGTGTTGTTGTCCTGTATTAGTAAAAAATTCTGTAGAAGCATTTGAATTATAATCTCTAATATCATAACGACAAACAGGACATCTGCAATTTGTGCGAAACCAATTCATTAGATATTCAGTGTGAAATATATGTCCACATGGTCTAATAACGGTTACCATATCAGTATCATTAAAAGTCTCTAACGAAATTGGACACTGTGTATTTATGGGACGCGCGATATCACAATAATGAACACGTCGAGTAGCAGTTTCAATCTGTGATTGTGTTGGATAAACTTCAACTGGCTGCATAAATATGTTTAATAAATTACTCAGTGTCGCATTTGTATCTATTGAATTAGCTTGATGATTTCTTTGATTTTGTTGTCTTTCATTATTTCTTGACGTAGTTTCCCTTATTGGAATAGTAAATTCTGTAATAGAATCAATAATATAAGGACGATTATTTATAAACATTCTATTCAAATTCACATTTCTATTGTTTCTTCGATTCTCTCTATACTGTCTTTCATAAGACCCAAAATGTCTTGGATTATTACGATTTTGTTGTGGAACATTTAATAATTCATCTAACATATCTCGAATTTGATTATTCGAATCATTTAGATTGTTTAATGTATCTGTAATATTTGAAAGCAATCTAGTATTATTATTATACATTGTAACTAACATATTGATTAATATTTGTCTATCATTCGTTCTAAAAGCATTTGTATTAGTATTAGTACTCATAATAATATATTATTAAATCTGTTTAAATAAATAATTATAATTATTATAATTATTTATAAATGGATATATCACAATACAAAAACAAAGGTTTAAGTGGATTGGCTAACTTAGGAAATACATGTTTCATAAATTCTTGTCTACAAATTCTCTCTCATACATATGAGTTAAATGAATTTTTGAACAACAAATCATATTTGCCGAAATTGAAAAACATATGTGATTCGTTAATATTAGTTGAATGGGACAATTTGAGAGAAATTTTGTGGAAAGAAAATTGCATAGTATCTCCTGGAAAATTTATTAAGACAATTCAAAAAGTTGCTCGTCTAAAAAAACAGGAACTATTTACAGGTTATTCACAGAATGATGTCTCAGAGTTTTTATTATTTATTATAGACTGTTTCCATACATCTCTCTCGAGAGAAATTAAAATTACTATTTCAGGCACTCCAGAAAACAAGACAGACATCCTTGCTGTTAAATGTTTTGAAATGATCAAAAATAGTTATTCAAAAGACTATTCTGAAATATGGAATTTGTTTTATGCAGTTCAAGTATCAGAAATTTCAAGAAAAGATAACGGAAACATTCTCTCTACCAGTCCGGAGCCATATTTTATGGTTGATTTACCAATACCTCCTAACAATAAATCTCCCTCATTAATAGATTGTTTTAATCATTATGTTGAAGGAGAGATTATAGAAAACTATAAAGACGAAACTACAAATGAGATCGTAGATATACACAAAAAAATATTATTTTGGTCATTTCCAAATATTTTAGCAATTGATCTAAAACGTTTCAATTCACGTTTCCAGAAAAATCAAATACATGTTAGCTTTCCAATTGACGAGTTAGATTTATCTCCTTATGTGATTGGTTATAAAAAAGAAAATTATAAATATGAATTATATGGTATATGCAATCATAGCGGGGGAGTAATGGGAGGACATTATACATCATATGTTAAAAACGCAAACGGAAAATGGTATCATTATAACGATACAAATGTAACAGAAGTGAATGATATCGAATCCATTATTTCACCCAAAGCATATGTTCTATTTTATAGAAAAAAGAATTGACCATGAAATTTTTAACTATTTATATAATATAATGGAAGTAGTAAATACAACAACAACCACAGATCCAGTAAATATGTACAATTATTTAAATGCGTATTTGATGAATCCAATAATTTTTATTATAATCTTATTAATTGTAGTATCTTATTATATATTTTCTTCGTCTTTAGGAACAGGAATTCAAAGTTCATCATCTAATTCAAATGGTGGTGGAATCTTCGGAATAATAATAGTTGTTATTTTAGTAATACTTATTTCTGTAAATGCTTTACAATACTTTCTTAGTATTAATGTAACTGCGTATATTCAAGGACTATTTTCTCCAAAAACGACGGTAGATATAGTGGTAGATCAAAGCGCATACCAACCATCACCTGTGCCTGAAATCAAATTTAAGAAACAAGTTTTTAATATCCCTGGAAATTACTATACATATGACAATGCCAAAGCATTATGTTCAGCATATGGAGCAGAATTAGCATCATACGACCAAATTGAAAAATCTTATAACAATGGTGCTGAATGGTGCAATTATGGATGGTCTGCTAATCAACTTGCTCTATTTCCAACACAAAAGAAAACATATGATACATTACAAACTGTTCCAGGTCATGAGAATGATTGTGGAAGACCAGGTGTTAATGGAGGATACATAGCAAACCCAAATGTTAAATTTGGAGTCAATTGTTATGGATATAAACCTAAAATTACAAGCGAAGAAGAAGAGTTAATGAAAAAATCTACTCCTTATCCAGAAACAAGTGAAGAAATTGCTTTCCAAAAGAAAGTGGATAAAATGAAAAATAATCTAGACCAAATATTGGTATCTCCGTTTAATTATGATTCTTGGGGTGAGTTGTAAAATCCATTTGATGAATTATAAAATCTATTTTCATTTGTCTTCACCATATTTCGTATCAAGTTTTTGGTTGTTGACAAATATACATAAAATTCAATATATGCATAAATTAATAAACTGTACATTATAATCTTTGTCAATCGGATCAATAGTCTGCGTGTGAAAATACTACATTGATTAAAGTAAAATGCTATTACAATGAATATATTTTTTGAGCATTTTGGTTGAATTAAAATAGTTCTACAAATTGGACACTTATGTTGTTTACATATCCACATTTTAAGACATGTTTTATGTATTAGCCCATCACATCTACACTTTTTGTAGTATAATTCATTTTGAAGACTTGTAGGTTTTAATTCTAAAGATGTCCTAATCTCATAACATATAAAACATCTGTCTATTTCATCACCATAAGATTGATATAATAATGGTTGTTCATCGTCGTAATGTTCATATACTCTAAAAATCATTATTTAATTATATTAAATAAGCATTTTAATATAATTGGTTGGGTGTAATTTATTTCTTTCTTTTTGTCTTATTATTTTTTGTTTTTGGTTTGGCGTTTAATTTACGTGTCATTTTCTTTTTAATAGCAGTGGGTTTTACGTTATGTTCCTTAACAAGTTCAAGTAATTTATCATGTAAGTCATCATCTATTACATCATCGTCATCGTCATCACTTTCGTTATGGTCAAATTTATCATATTTACCACCTACCATACGATTATTATAAGACAATACCCAATTCGGAACTACAAGGTTATTAAATAAATCAGATACCTTTTCACCTCCACTTATTTGCTCATTGTTTATGGTCATAATAGGAGACATACCAGCTTTCATCATAATCGATTTCACATTAAAACCACCAGAATATATGCCTTCTTTGTCGTCATTATTAAAAACTAATTCATCTGCTCCAATATAATCGATTTCACTCATATAAATAATGAATATATAAATTAATTAATAGAAAAGCGCTTTATTTCTGGAACTATTTTAACAGCTCGTTTTTGTTTAATATGTTCCATTATTAATTTTACTTTCGATTCATCTTTAATTATCTCTCCAAGCGTTTTTTCTAAATATTTGAATGTTAATGGTTCTTGAACTTTTGTTTCCGCAAATTTTAATTTATTGTTACCGATTTGAACGATACTTTCTGTCATATTGTTGTGTTTAGCATAATTATTTAAATTCATTTCCAACTTATATTTTTGTTCTCTTAATAAGCGAACATGATTATTTAAATTTTTAAGTTCATTATCTATTTGAACCCATTCTTGAATTTTAGTTTCAAAACTCATAATAATTCAATATATATTTTTATATTTAAATATTAATTTTACAATTAAATAGTTATTTTTATATTAAATATTTATTTAACAATAATGGTTTAACGTCTGTGACGACGATGTCTACGAGTATGACGTTTGCCTCCTCTCTTGCGTCTATAAGTATTTTGCATTCCAACAAGAGCAAATGGAACAACTGCTTGATTAATAACCTCGCCTAAAAATCCACCTCTTCTAGAGCGTCCGTGACGTCTTCCACCATTTTGAATAGATGCTAAATTCGCACTAGTAGGCATTTGTGATACAGGTGTCACATTTTGGCCCTGAGTTCCGATAATAACATTGCCTGGAACTTGGCCATATGGTCCTGATTGGTCAAGAGTTCTACTAAATTGTGCGTCGGCAGAACCTACAACACCCTGAACATATTCAGCAGCTCCAGCACCACCTCTATATTTTCGACTTCTATGTCTTCGACTTCTATGTCTTGCCATTTATATAGATTCGTGAGATTAAAAAAAAACTTAAATGCCTAAAATCTTCCGCGCAATTTATATTATTTTATTCACAAATTCTTTATTGCGTATCATTAAAATCAAAAGTATAAGAATGGCTAATATCATTACAAATATTAAGAAGACTAATCCCATAATTATATAAATATATGGATTTATTTCATAAAGAATAAAATCGATCACTGGTTTCAACATCATTTTAAATTCATTCTTTATGTCTTCTCTCTTTAATATATCTAAACATTGTTGCACAATCGAATCTTTCATAATTAACTATGAGAGAATTAATAAAATAATTATGCGTGTTAATAATATTTAATTTTTCTATATTTCCAGTAATATGGAAAATATTATTGAACCAAATGACTTGTTCGATTTCTCAAAAATTTCTTTAGCACATCCTGTTGGAATTCAAGGTGGAGCGTATTTTACTAAAATTGAACACAATAAAAAACCATTATATATTCAGACTACAAAGAGTTTAACAAGACAAGGAATTGTTAAAACTGGAAAAAAATATTATTCCGATTTAATGTTTGACAAAAACTCTGAAACGCTAATAGATTGGTTTCTAAATTTAGAAGAAAAATGTAAAAAACTTATTTATGAAAAAAGAGACGCATGGTTTCAAGGAAATTTAGAAGAAAATGACATTGAGAATGCATTTAATCCTTTGATTAGAACTTATAAAGGCGGTAAAAATTATTTATTAAGAACGAATATAAAAAGCTCAAAAGACGACAATCCTGCAGTTAAAATATATAACGAAAATGAAATTACTTTAGGCATAAGTGATATAACGCCTGAAACAGAGATGATATCTATCTTAGAAATACAAGGTATTAAATTTACATCTAGAAATTTTCAAATTGAAATCGAACTGAAACAAATTATGGTTATTGACAATGAACCTATTTTCGAAAGTTGCCTTATTAAAACCAATAAAAAATCAGTTGAACAAAAACCTTTAGAAAATTCAATTGAACTTATCAATGATCCAACTATAAAACCTTTAGACAATTTAGAACCTTCTATTGAAAATATAGTCCATATTGGCGAAATCAAAACAAACAGTCTGGATGATAAAGAAGCATTGTATAATGAGATGAATTCTTTAGAAGAATTTGCCCCTATTGACTTATTACAACCTGAAGTAAAAAAAGAAGACAATGTAGATTTAGAAATTGAATTTGAAGATTTGTCAGATGATATTGAGGAAAATTCTGATACATTAAAAGAGATTGGGAATAATGATTTAAATTTAGACAAAACGGAAGCATCGCTTATTTTAAAAAAACCAAATCAAGTTTATTTTGAACTTTACAAAGAAGCAAGAACAAAAGCAAAACAAGCAAAAAAAAATGCGATTTTAGCTTATTTAGAAGCTAAAAATATTAAGAAAACATATATGATAGAAAATATCGATGATAGCGATAGTGATTTTGACGCCGAAATTGACGATGTTTCAGAAAGTGAATTAGAGGGACTTTAATATAAAGTTTAGGATAATTTACAAAAAATTATTTTATCATTAATTTTATATAATGAGTGTCTCTTTAAAGAAACTATGGAATGACTATGGAATTGGAGCCATTATTGTTTTACTAATTGTAGCATACGGAGTTTATATGTTCGCCGGATATTTAGGTGCCAAAGGCATGCCTGGACCTGAATCTAACGCTCAAATGCAACAACAATATAAAAATACCAATGCTGCCTATTCTGGCGCAGTTCGACCATCTGAACCATTAGGACAAAATGAAGTGTTCGCCTCTGCTAATGGTGCACAAACTTCTATGCCTGGTGTGCCATCATCTTGCTCCAGTCCTAACATCCAAAATCCTGCCGAACTTTTACCTAAGGATACCAACTCTCAGTGGGCTCAATTAAACCCTTCTGGTAAGGGCGAACTTGCTAACATTAACTTGTTGAAGGCTGGCTACCACATCGGCATCGATACCGTCGGACAAAGTTTGAGAAATGCTAACCTTCAAATTAGATCCGAGCCACCGAATCCACAATTAAATGTTTCAGTATGGAACCAGAGCACAATCGAACCAGATTTTATGCGCGTTCCTCTTGAGTTAGGGTCTGGACCTCAATAAAAAAATTCTAAATTTGTGACGATAATTTTTACTTAATGTCAAAATCTTTATATTCATTATTTTTACACATATAAATATTTTGAACTACATTTTCGTTTGTTATTTTTTCAATATTTTCGCATAACTCATCTAACCAATTATATTTATTTTTATATACATCTTTTTGTAATATCCTTATTATAGAAAATCCATTTTCATTAGCACATTTCATTTTATATATATCTATTTCTCTGTTTTTTTCAGGAGATTGCCAATTGCCAATTTGTTCAAAATGTTGTTTTCCGTCAAGTTCAATAATAATTTTTCTCTCCTCAATAACAAAATCAAAAGGTAAATAATATTTATTTTTACACCAATCGATTTTAAATTGTCTTTTTAAACTATTGTATCTTTCAAATAATTTATCAAATAATATTTGTTCAGTTTTATTAACGCAAAATGAGCACCAACTACCATATGTAATTTGCGATAAAGCTTTATTAAATTGTCTTTTACATTTATCACAATTAAAACAATATTTTTTATTTGTAGTTTTAAATAACATTCTTGAATTTATTGATTTATCATTTAAAAAGTTGCTTCTCTCTATTGAGGCAAAAGATTTATTCCAACACATACTACATTCTTTGTTTTCACATAATTTATGGTTAGAACAATACGGACACCATCTTGATAAGGATGTTATTTTATTTAACGTAATATCAAATGTGTGTTCACATTTATCACAATTAAAATTAAATTTTTTATTAGAATTTAAGAATAATTGTCTCGCATTTAGTTCATTTGTATTACTCAAATAAACTGATTTTGGATGACTAGCAAATGATTTATTATTACAAGATATGCATTCATTATTTTCACATAATTTTTGATTAGAACAATATGGACACCATCTGTTCCATATGTTAATATGATTTGGGTCTTGTTCAAATGGATGTCCACATTCTCCACAATCAAACCAAAACTTTTTATGCGAATTTAATGCTACTTGATTAGGCTTTAAAGTATTTCGATTTGACCAAAATTTAGACTTCGAGTGACTGTCAAAGGTTGCCATCATTTATTCATTATACAACAATGAATAAATTTAAATCAATTTTAATAAAATTGAATTGATTTAAATAGATAAATATAATATTTAAATATAAAATGCCTTACATTCTTGAAGCTCAACAATTTTATCCAGATGGTTTTACATTACATCCAGAATGGAATGGACTATATGAACATATTGGATATATTAATAAAATTTTTACGACGAAAAAAGAAGCGTGTGCATATTATGATAAATATAATAAACATATGCGAAAATTAAATGCTAACAACACATTAAGTGGAATGTTAAGAAGTGATTATGACCCAGAAACTAAAATATTATATGTTGTAAGGGAATATGGTGGTGAGTATTTAAAATTGCCACCATTTGAAAAACTTGAAAAGAATATTGTAAAACAGCCTGAAAATTATATAGAAATGTTTATTAATGAAAGAATAAAAAAATCAGACACTCATAATGCCAAGCCAATTAAGAAAACTTCGCTGTTGGAAGAATTTAAGATATGGTTTAAGATAGGGTGCATGTATGAGTTAGATTCTAAAAAGGTTCCAAAGTCAGATGAATTATTCGAGTATATGAATAAAAAATTTGGTGTTTTTGATAATAAATTAAAAGGTTGGCCTGGCGTTGAATTTATTCGTGATGAAGAAGACAAACAAGATATAATTGATGATTGTTTAACAAAAAATTGAAAGGATTTAATCAGATAATAATAAAGATATCTAATTAAAATGGAAGCTTTTAATGAAAACAAATATATTATTATCGGAAAGTACTTTATTTCCAAACATATTACGATGTCTGAACCAACCCAATTATATATAACGAATAAGGATACAAACAAATGTAAATTGTATTATGAATATGAAGTATTTGAACTTTTAAAAAAAGAAGGACTTAATACAGAACCTTTACACAAATATTTAGATGAAATATGTGGAACAACAAAAGAAGATAGGATTCGGATTATGGAAGCATATATGGAATGGGAAAAAAGGCAGGAAGAAAATAGAATGATGAAACTTGAAGATAAAATGGATTATGATGAAAAGCAAAAGTTCTTTAAATTTATTACAAAAAGTTTAATACTATCTCAAAACTATATTTGGTTAGCAGCAACATTAATTCACGAAAAATATAAACAAAAATATTCATTTAAATCGTATGAGGAAGATTTATGGGTTTATAAAAAAAATCAGGATATATTGTCCGACGATGTAAAAGAAATGATGAATGAAGATATACAAAATTTAAGAAAGTTATTACTAGAATATAGTGATAAATATACTGGAAACACTTCCACTAAAATTTTAAACTTGGTAGATATATTAAACGACAAAGTAAACGACAAAGTATTTATGAAAAGCGTATTTAGAGAGTTAAGAGAGTTATTTTATGAAGAGTCATACACTTATGTAAAGTAATATTAGAGTAATTTATCAGCTTCAAATCTATAAAATTCTGCGCTACTCATACTATTTAAAAATTTAGCCTTATCAGATAATATAATATTTGGAAATAATCCTAGCACAGGCACTCTCCAACCATAATATCTTATAAATGTTTGTTTATTTTCTTCTATATTATGCCAATCTTCTATTGAATTCCACTTCCAATACCATAAACTATTATTGAGATTAAAATGTCTTCCTTTATCATCTACTACCATAAAATCAGTAAAACCATTTCTAGTCATTTTATATTTTTTTGTGACTATAATTGCGTCTTTTTCTTCAGTAGAGTAAGCATAAATTCCATGTCCAGTCAAAACAGTTGCTAAAACACCAAATCTTAAAGCATATTCGGTTGACGTAATTGTTGTATTAGAATTTTCTACTAAAAGAATTTTTGAAAAATTTAAACATCTTCTTATAAAACTATGTGACATATCATTTAATGTAATGATGGCTTTAAATATTTTAATAATATATTTTATTCGGTATATAATTATCGTTTATTATTATGTAAAATATATTTTGATTACATAATATATGGAAAAACACAGCACATTCTTTTACATTTTTTTAGGTTTTGTATTATTGTTATGTTTAGTTATATATTATCAATCTGACGCATATGATTTAAAATGTATCATTGCTTCACAGGATGGAAATAGATATTGCGTGAGGGAACGAGTAAAAATGGAATTGGCCGCAAATCTTTTAGCAGATGTTACTCAAAAAATGAAAGATATGGTAGTATATTTAAAAGAAAAACACCCTGAAGATGAAAGGACAAAACAGTTAGTAGAAGGCTTTAATCCAACTAAAATTAGCGAGACATTGCCAACAAGTGAACTCACTGCTTATAGTGAAAATAAAGGAGAGAAGATTGCCTTTTGTTTAAATAAAAAAAAGGATGGGACAAAATTAATTGATATTAATACATTAACATTTGTAGCTCTTCATGAATTGTCGCATGTAGCAACCAAATCAGTTGGTCACGGACAAGAATTTTGGGAAAATTTTAAATGGATTTTGCAAAATGCAAAAGAAGCGGGCATTTATTCGCCAATTGACTACAAAAAATATCCAGAAGAATATTGCGGTATGACAATCAACGATAATCCTTATTATGATTTAGTATAAAAATGTTGTGTTAAAATTTTATATAAAAATAATTTATTTTCTCTCTATTATTTATAAATGGAAAGTGCGTTAAATCACTTATTTCACTCGGTTATTCTTGCTGTTATTCTTTATGTATTGATGAGATTTGTCCTAAAACAGTCGCAAAATATGTCATTAAATAGAAGTATTTTAATTGCAGCTCTTGCGTTAATTTATATGATACTTTTTGGACATGGATTGCCAACCCATATTAATAGGATCTAAATAATTTTAATTTAATTCATTTCATTGAAACTAAATTAAAAATAATACATTATTTATATATATGTCACAATCTATATCCTCAAGCAAAACAACCATTAATCCAATAAAAATAGATGAACCTTTAGGTAATATAATATATAAGGTAAAACAACTTGTCAATAATAAGGTTAATACAGTATATGTTTTTTATGGAAGAAAAGGGGATGTTCAAAATGAAGAAATTCTTCACAAAATATTTAACGAACAAGAGTATAATGAGATTCTATCAAATAAATCAAAAATTGTATTTAGTGAACAACGAATTCACCCTGACGATTCTATTGCTACTATTAAACTGAAGATACTGAATGAAATGAAAAAGGAGATTGCCATTGAAGAATTGTATTTGTTCTGCAAAAAAATTGAAAAACTTAATTCAGTTGCGATATATCAATCTTTGACACAGAATAAAAAAATATCTTTGACAAAAATACGTCTTGATCAGTTTATACAAAATATTACTGATTTGGATGGCAATTTATTACCAGAACCAGAAGATAAAGATGTTTACTCATATAATGACATATTTGAGATGCGACTTGATAATAAAGATTATATTGTTAACAAATCTTTAGGACAAAAATACTTTATTGTTGAAAATGAATATCCATATGTATGCAACCCATTTGATGTCAAACAGTATGATAAATTCTTTGAGCAAAATTCCAGAAAATCATTAACAACCGTAAACAATCATCTCCTGCTCAATTCAGGTAAATTTGTAGACGATAGTATTTATTTATGTTTGGCTAAAGATGTTTTAGCATATGTAGATAGTCAAGATATTTCAGAAACTACTACTTTAAAAATATACTATCCTTTTTTATATAATAAAAATATAAATTCACTTGAAGATTTAGAGGAAAAAACCAGTGAATTGGTTGAATCAAATAAAAAAATCAATAACGAAAAGACAAAAAATGCTTTCAATGTGATTAATATGTTTTATAATGTCTATGATTTGAGAAAAAATGATTTGCAATATATTTCAAAAGGAATCGCATATGTTAAAGCAGTTATGAAACCAGATTTCGTTGTCAAAATACCACTTGAAATCATATTTAAGATTGTTCATGCTACTGAATCAAATCCATTAATTAAATACAATCCTTCATCTAGACAAGAAAATATATTCCGTTTGTATACTGATAAAATATCTATAGATGGAAGAAAAATTCCATATCTTAAAAAGGGCACCATATTTAAGCTTATGCGAGGAATCGGTAAGAATAAATCAGTATCTGTTTATATCGAAACCGCGGATTTTCAAGCTATTACGTGTGAATTTGATGAAGAGGGATATATCACTATGAGTGCTGAATTTAACAAAGCATTAAATGTTGTCCAAATTGACGCAATGTTTAGAACTCTAGTCAACCCAATCATTCAAGAAATCAAATCAGTATTAGAACAGAGTGGATACAAATTAAGTTTGTTTAATAGTTTAACTGATGATAATATTGAAATTAAACAAATGACATATGAAACAACTATTACTATCAAAAAACCATTTGATATTGAAAAATATAAAGGTTGTATTGGAAGTATATTTATTAACGAAACTGATAAATATAAAGGAACTAAACTAAACTTACGTTTTAAACGTGTATCCAATTATAGCAAGTTTACCAGTCAAGAAGCATTTATTCTTGAAAAATTTGGACAAGGATTAAGAGGCACAGAGATTATATCATCATTGATTGAAAATTTTCCAGATGATTTAACGAACGAACAAGCCGTAGAATTAGTTCGAAATGTTGCTAGAGAATTAGAAGTGGAAAGAGGTGTTCGCAAAACAGATATTAAAATTAAAGAAAATCCAGGGTTTAAAACAGAAGTGTCTGTTAATCTTGAAACAGCTACTCTTAAAATAGTAGTTGAAAATATAAATAATCTAAATTATTTGTATACTATACCTATTTACTTGGACACGATTATTCGTTTAACACAAGATAAAAAATCTACTGAATATCCAGGAAATCTAATAAACAAATTGTGTGGTGCTGAAGAAATTATTGACATTGCGTTTCCTGATATAACTTCATCAACAGAAGAATCAATAGAAAATGGTGAGTTTGCAGAAATAGAAGGTGACGAAACTATTCAATATACAAAATATACCGACTTTGAAAAAGATGATAACAAAGTATTACCAAGTGCTCTAGGATTGTTTTTTGATGATGACAACTCTGAAGAAAGTTATAAATCAGAAGGTGGGCAACCATCTTCATCTGAAGAATCTATTGCTTACGAATCTGATTATACTGAGTCTAATAAAAATCCTACATATAATGGAATTACTGTGCCATCTGGCGTGTCGTCGTCTGAAAAATCAATTACATCTGATAAAGATTTATCTTCTATAAAAAAACCAACTAGTCCAGAAAGTCCAGAAAAATCAATTACAGCTGACAAAGAATTATCTTCTATAAAAAAACCAACT
>JACCDP010895069.1_pt1 | contig 15830 bp, 17 predicted proteins | sample 7445841 | NCBI WGS metagenome assembly JACCDP01 (sample SAMN15323441, study PRJNA562643) | freshwater metagenome | isolation source: river surface water | place: USA:Blue River Watershed | collected 2017-08-17 | reverse complement strand
TAACGGGAGCTAAGATAGCTTGGCTGAGAGGGTGTGCGTTTCACACCGACCGGACCTGATCTAGGTAATGCTAGCGTAGGAAAGTAACAATGTTTTGTTATCCTTGCTAGCCAAGGATTTTTTTATTGAAGGAGGAAATCAAATGAAAAATCTAAGGCTTAGTATTCGTCAAATTGTCTTGATGGGAATGTTAGTAGGTATCACGATTGTTTTAGATTTGGTCTTTAAGTTTTATCAACAAGCGAATGGTGGATCGATTAATCTAGCGATGGTTGGACTTGTGTTAATCGGCCTATCGTTTACTTGGTGGAAGACTTGGCTTGCAACATCCATTGTCTTTGGTATTTTAAGTGCAATTTTAGATGGTTATATCGCCTACTATTTATTTGATTATGCGTTGGCTCTAAGTGGGTTTATGGTGATTTCATTATTTCGTGAATCCATTTTGAATCGACAAGGATGGAAAAGTTTTCTTTTATTGGTGATGACCTTTATCATTGCTTTCATTTGGCGATTAGCGATGCATGTGATTTCAGGTGTGATTTATTTTGAGGTCGATTGGCTTGGATCTTGGATTTATAACATCACCTATTTATTACCATCCTTTTTAATCACTTTCATGGTAATTGTTGCGTTATATTTCTCAAATTTACCCTTGGTAATCAAAAAATTAACCACTTAAAAAATGCTATAATTTACCTTATAAAAAGGTAATGATGTCTGTAAAAGGTAGCTGGTTAAAAATCCAAAGTTATAAGCATGATGGTTCTTTACATCGTTGTTGGGAGCGTAATTACGTTTTGCTCGATGATGAAGCATTTTTTGTCACTGCCAATCATAAAACCAAAGTAACCGAGGCCAATGGTAGAAGATGGTTTTCAAAAGAACCGGCGATTTCTTTTTTTAGTAAACATGATTGGTTTAATGTTATCGGCATGATAAAAGATCGTGGCGTTGTCTTTTACGTGAATATTGCCTCACCCACGTTACTGGATAAAGGTATTTTAAAATACATAGATTATGATTTAGATTACAAATTATTTCCCGATGGTTACATCATGAGTTTGGATGAACGCGAATTTGAAAAACACAGCATCCGTTATCAATACACACCCGAACTTAAAGATGTGTTGATTCGGTCTGCGGCGGTACTTTTTAAGAAATTACAGGATCGAGATTACCCTTTTCAAATGCATCGGATACAAGAATTATTCCAACAATTTATCAAAGAAAAGAAATTTTTATTCTAATGAAAAAGTCTTTTGAAATCAAACGCCTTGAAGATATTAAACCCTTTGTTAAATCGATCTTACACTATTTAACTCTCGGTACGTTAGTGACATTAAAAGGTCCTTTGGGTGTTGGTAAGACGACCCTCGTTCAAGAAATGGCAAAACAACTTGGCGTGAAATCCCGCGTCATCTCTCCCACGTTTACGATTATGAAAGTGTATCCGCTTGAACAATTGAAAGGTCGTTTGTTACATGTGGATGCTTATCGCTTAGAGAAAAGTCCTTCCTTTGGTTTAGAGGATGAAATGGGTGACGATACCATTACGATGATCGAGTGGCCAGAAAAACTCTCTATCTTACCAATCGCACATCAAACGATTCACCTCACCATTCGTTTTGTAAATGAACAAAGTCGATCTATTGATATGGAGATCGTTTCTTTATGAAATCATCGATCGTCCTTGTTTTGGATTCAAGCACTCCCACTTTATTTTTAGGTTTAATCAAAGATAAACAAATCCTCGGTCATTATGTGGAATTACTTGAACGTCGCCATGCTGAATTGATGTTGCCTCGAATCCTTGAATTTTTAAAACGTTTTAACTACAAAATAGAAGATGTAAGGGATGTGGTTGTCGGTCATGGTCCTGGTTCTTTTACGGGAGTTCGACTTGCTTTGACACTGATCAAAACCCTTGCTTTGATGCAACCGTTAAAGGTATTTCCAATCAGTACCTTACATCTTTTTGCCCACGATCCCAAAGTCATTATCTCCCTTGATGCTCGAGGGGAAAGACAATATGTTGCAGCTTATCAAGGTCTCAAAGTATTAGCGACTCCACAGATTTTAGCGAATAAGGACATAGCTTCATGGAAACTTCAATTTCCAAACACAACCTCATTAACCGTTGAAGCAGCGTTAAAAAAACCAGAGGCAGTCCTTCAACATATCTTAAACTTGCTTGATGGATTACCACCGTTGGTTGATATTCAAACACTCAATCCACTTTATTTAAAGGATCTCGTATGAAAATTCGTCCGGCAACCATCTTGGATTTACCGACGATTTTAAAGATTGAAATACTTTCATTTTCTTCACCTTGGACTGAATCGCATTTCCGTTATGAACTCAATGAAAATCCTTATGCATTTTTATTGGTTGCAGAAGCGGAAGGACATGTTATTGGATATATTGATTTTTGGATTACGTTTCAACAAGCACAAATCAATAATCTTGCTGTGATACCAACGCTTCGTCATCAAGGGATTGGTAAAGTCATATTAAACGATGCCATCAATAGAATAAAACAGGCTAGCTGTGAATCGATTACGTTGGAAGTGAGAGTGAGTAATCTCATCGCTCAAAAACTTTACACCAAACATGGATTTAAAGCCTTAATTAAAAAACCTCATTATTATGCTGATGGAGAAGATGCCTTACTGATGGAGAAAAGGTTATGAACGATCGCTATATTTTAGGGATTGAAACAAGTTGTGATGAAACCTCGATTGCGATTGTTTCTGGGACCAATGTCCTTAGTCATGTGACGGCTTCCCAAATTAAACAACATGAAGCATTTGGAGGTGTTTTTCCTGAACTTGCTTCAAGGTTGCACACAGAGAATATTGGGTATGTTTTACAAACAGCCTTAAAAGAATCGCAATTATCTTTTAAAGATTTATCGGGTATTGCGGTGACGCGAGGACCAGGATTAATTGGCGCGTTACACATTGGTTTACAAAGTGCCAAGATGCTTGCCGCTCGCTTAAATATTCCTCTCATGGGCGTTCATCATCATGCAGCCCATTTAGAAGCTGCAAGGTTTATTCAACCCATTTTATATCCTGCTTTAGGATTAATTGTCAGTGGTGGCCATACTGAACTTGTCTACATGCCTCGGCCTTTACAATATGAACTGATTGGTCAAACTCAAGATGATGCAATTGGAGAATCCTACGATAAAGTTGCTCGGATGATGGGTTTAACTTACCCAGGTGGTCCCGTCATCGATCAATTAGCGCAAACTGGAACCACCCAGTACGCATTACCCTTACCCAAAGCCATTGGCACTTTTGATTTTTCTTACTCGGGTTTAAAAACTGCAGTCCAAAGTTTAATTCAAAAAGAACAACAAGCAAAGCGTTCAATTAATCAGCATAATCTCGCATTTGATTTCCAACGTTTGGTTATGCAGACCTTAATCGATAAACTTCAGTTAGCGTTAAAAACCTATCAAGTCAAATCCGTTATCATCGGTGGTGGTGTGTCTTTAAATCGCGAATTACGTAAACAAGCATCCATTTTATCGAAGCAAACGAGTATCCCTTTTATTTTTCCTCCAACGTGGGCTTGCACGGATAATGGCGCGATGATTGCCTTGCTTGGTGCTGAAATGTTCAAGGCTGGGATGGTTGCATCACTCGATATGGGTGTTGATCCTTCCTGGGAGATTCAAGCAAGCAGTCGAAAGTAAATACGCTATAATATCATTACAAATTAAGTAGGATATGCATATGAAACAAACCCATAACATTCGCGCGCTCTATCGTCACGCTCAAGGCCAAACCCTCAAAGATCAAGTTTCTGTGATCTTATCTGGATGGATTCGTACCAATCGACAAAATGGTGCGATTGGTTTTATTGAATTAAACGATGGTAGTTTTTTTAGAAATGTCCAATTGGTTTACCATCAAACGTTAGGTTCTTTATTCGATACGTTAACCAAATGTGGAACTGGCGTTGCAATCACCGTCAAAGGTTCTATTCATTTAACACCGACAAACAAACAACCCTTTGAAGTCGTTGTGGAATCCTTTGTCATGGTTGGCTATGCTCCCGAAGATTATCCATTACAAAAGAAAAGACATGGTTTTGATTTCTTAAGAGAAATTGCCCATTTAAGACCACGTACCAACACCTTTACAGCGATGTTTCGCCTACGTTCCGTGATGTCGATGGCAATTCATCAATTTTTCCAAGATCGTGATTTTGTTTATGTTCACACTCCGATTATTACCGGTAATGATGCTGAAGGGGCGGGACAAGTTTTTCAAGCGATCGTCGATCAAAAGAAACCAAATGAATTCTTTAATAAACCTGCTTCTTTAACGGTTTCAGGTCAGTTACATGTGGAAGCGTTTGCCTTAGCATTCAAAGATGTTTATACCTTTGGTCCTACATTCCGTGCAGAACCCAGTAACACCTCAAGGCACGCTTCAGAATTTTGGATGATCGAACCAGAAATTTCTTTTGCCGATTTAAATGATGATATGAATTTAATTGAAGATTGTGTCAAGTATTGTCTTGACTATGCCTTTAAGCATGCTCCAGAAGAAATGGCATTTTTTAATCAATTTATCGATACTACCCTTGTTCAACGCTTACAAGCTGTTCGCCAAAAACCCTTTCAACGAATGACCTACACCGAAGCGATTGCTGCTTTACAAAAAGCGGTACAAAGCGGTGTTGAATTTGCTTATAAAAACATTCAATGGGGTATGGATTTACAAACCGAACACGAACGGTATTTGTCTGAAACGATTGCAAAGGGACCCGTTTTTATCATCAATTATCCTAAAGAAATTAAAGCGTTTTACATGCGCTTAAATGATGATGGTAAAACCGTAGCAGCATGTGACTTACTCGTGCCACAAGTCGGTGAACTTGTCGGTGGTTCACAACGCGAGGAACGACTTGATCTACTTGAAAAGAAAATGATTGAACATGGAAATAAAGCAGGCTTAGAGTGGTATTTAGATTTACGAAAATATGGTGGCGTGCCTCATGCTGGTTTTGGTATCGGATTTGATCGGTTGCTCATGTATTTAACTGGTGTTAATAATATTCGAGACACACAACCTTATCCACGGACGCCAGGATCCTTGTTATACTAAATTTAGATTATGTTTGAAGAACCGTTAGAAGAAAACATTCAACAAGACCTTGAAAAAGAGGCCTATGAAAGAAAAAAAACATCCTTACGAAGGATGACCATTTTTATTTGGATTGTGAATATTGGATTAGCAATTTACGTTGTTACCCAAATTATCGCTTACGTTGAACGGTTATTGAATACTTAAAGTTTCTTCGCAACTTCATCTAAATTTTTCATAAAGATTTGATTACGTTTATTTTGGATTCTTAAGGTTCGACCAATCAAGGCAAGTGTGGCGCGCGTCAATAAAAGACCACCAAACAACGCCAACAAAAAGATCACATAAGAGATGGTAGCCTCGGGTACAAATCTCGGCACATTCAATAAAGTAGGCCAGTCTGAAATAATATTCAATCCGAAGAAATTACTCGTGGGAATATTTGCCCAATCAAAGATTGGAAAAATAGTATTGAATCCGCGGGTTTCATAGTTAAAGAGATCTTGAATCAAGGTTGGATCATTCATTAACGCCATATAACCGAAAAGGGTTCCAAGCATTAATCCAATCGTTAATAAAGCCCAAAAATAATCTTTGAATGCTTGACGATGACTTTTTTTAAAAGCAATTTTGGCAAACTCTTTTGGTGTATTCACAGTTCTAGTTTCGTAAATTTTCCAGGTTTCTGCATCGACTTGGTCACCATATTTTTTAATTAACGTTTCAAATAACCAACCAATACCACCGACCAATGCCAAGGCTAATAAAACCAATGCAATTAATAAATACAATAGTTCTAAACGTTGATTAATGCTGGGTGTTGGTGTGGTCAAAAATATCATGATTTCGTTCCTGTTGGGGTGGAGGGTAAGGTTGCAACCGCTGGCTCAGCTTTGTGTGTATTCGGTGTTTGTTTCATCATAAATTGATAACGTTTATGCGCCACTAAATCTTCAGGAAAAGGCGTAAATACGCCACGACCAGAGAAAAATAAATAAATGGATTTAAGCGATACCCCCAAAAAGATAAGTAAGCCATACATTAAAAATAATCCAAAACCAAAAGCAATAAGTGGAGAGGCAACGATATAGAGTGCACCTAATGCAATACGTTTAAATAATTTAACAAGCAGGTCCATGCATTTATATTAAAGCATTTTGATGCTTTTGGGTGAATGAGTTGAATAGGACGATGAGAAGAGGGAAAAATGAAAGAAATAAGACAGAAAAGATGCGATAAGGTCCTTCTAATACTGAACTTAATATTGCATTCATAAATGGATAAAGTACAAGACCTAGCAATAAGATATAGACTTGATATCGAGCGGGTTTCATAAAAAGATAAACATAAGTGTAAATGGTAAAAAAAGTTAGCGGTCCAAGTCCAAAAAATGCGAATGGTGAAAAAATAAATAATGAAGAGAATGTGATGATGAATAATCCAGTAAAGACCGTTACTTGAAGTTTTGAAAATCTGATTTGATATTGCATGGGTAAATGAAAACGCTCAATCAGTGGATAAATTAATAACAAACCAATCAAAACTTGAAGTAAAGCGACGGTATAAATTAAGATTGGATCTAACACCACTACGATTGTGTTTCGATCTAAATTCAAGATGCTATAAATAAATGCGAGTAAATCGAGTTGATAAAGTTGAAGGGTGATGAGTTGAATCAAATAAAGTATAGCGAATTGTAAAATCGATAGGATAACCAATAAAGAAAATAATGTCGCTTTTTTGTTGAGGGCAACGCCATATCCAATGCCTAGTAACCAGGCAGGTAAAAAATAAAACAAGGTTGTTTCAATGAAGGGTTGGATCAGAAGCATCACCAACAACATTGAAGTGATGGAGTAGATGAGAAATCCTCTTTTTTGCGTCGTGAAATACACCATCAAGGTAATAAAAGGTAATAAATAGGTTAGCCAGTAACCTACAAAAGGAATGGTGATATTTAACCATAAGATGATCACTTGTAATCCGCTCATCAAAGCGATCCACGCAAGGACTTGGTTTGGTTTGGTCAATAAGAATCTATTCATAAGTAACCATGATTAAAAAAGCTTTGGTTTTCATTTGCTTCTGGTCTTTAATTGAGTGTTTCACAGGTGGATGGTCTATCAATCAAAGTTTAACATTTCCCAACCCAAACGAACGGATTTTAAGTATTACTTTATACTTACTTCCCAATTGTCCGCATGCACGTGAAGTTTTACCAATGATTGAAACCTGGCTTCAAGTTCAAGATATCAGAAGATGGCAGACCCTACCGCCAACGCCTTTTTATCCTTCACCCACTTTAAGGATTGTGTATCAAGAATATGGTGTTAATTATATTGGTAAAAACGAGATTTTAGATCTAATTTCCTAATATCTTTCTCTCTGTGTTTACATAGTATTCATCAAGGTAATTTGGTAAAATTTAGTGAGTAAAAATGATGAATATTCAGGCTCAACTTAACGACAAACAATGGCAGGCTGTTTCCACGCTTTCGCCTTACGTTAGAATCATTGCAGGTGCAGGTAGTGGTAAGACGAGAGTGCTTACGTTTCGAATTGCACATTTAATTAATGAACATCATGTTTATCCTGAAAAAATTCTTGCGATTACCTTCACTAATAAAGTCGCCAAAGAAATGCTTCATCGCGCTTCCCAATTAGTTCCAGACTTGGGATCTCGATTAAAAATCATGACCTATCATAGTTTTGCTGCACGATTTCTTAGAAGAGAAATTCATCTTTTAGGTTATCCAAGTGCCTTTACCATTCTTGATGATGATGACCAAGAAAAATTAGTGAAATCCATCGCTGAAGAAAAAGGTTTTCGTAGAGGTGATGAGATTGTTAAACAAGCGCTAAGATATATTGCTGAACAAAAGTCACAAGGCCTACTTCCTGATCAAATAAAGATTGAATATGAACGTTTTCCGACTGAAAAGCTTTGTTTAGCTTTTTATGAAAGTTATGAATTAAAAATGAAGGCGATGGCGAATTTAGATTTTGATGATTTGTTAATGAAGTCGATTGAAGTGCTTGAACGCTTTCCGGATGTCAAAACAAAATGGCAAGGGTACTTTCAACATATTCTTGTCGATGAATTTCAAGATACCAATGATGTTCAATATCATTTGTTAAGATTATTAATGAATGCAAAAACCAATCTTTACGTCGTTGGCGATCCCGATCAAACTATCTATTCCTGGCGAGGGGCGAATCCTAAAATTATCTTAGATTTAACTCAATCCTTTCCAATTGAGACTATCATCCTCAATCAAAACTATCGCTCGACCAAACCAATTCTAGATGTGGCGAATAAATTAATCGACCATAATCAACATCGCGTCAAAAAAGATTTATTTACGGAAATACTCGAAGGTAAAGATGTTTCCTATCAACGTTATTTTAATCGAGAAGAAGAAGCACAAGCAGTGGTTAATCAAATTAAAAAGATGATTCAACAAGGCCAACAACCTCGACATATGGCCATCCTATATCGCGCTAACTATCTAACATTACCTTTTGAAAAAGCGTTAACACGTGAACAAATCTCTTTCCGAATTTTTGGTGGGATGCGCTTTTATCAACGACAAGAAATTAAGGATGCCATTGCCTACTTTAAACTCACGATCAATACCAAAGATGATTTGTCTTTTGAACGAATTATTAATGTTCCTCGTCGTGGCATCGGAGATGTGACATTCCAGCAATTAAAAAATATTGCTCATGTTCGAAAATTATCGCTTTATGAAGCCGCAGAAGGATTAGAAATGTTTGCCGATGTGTCACCGAAATTAAAAACACAATTGAAACCGATGATTACCACGATAGAAAAATATAAAGTACGCTTGATGACAGATGGGATTGATCTTCGTTTTGAAGTGGAACAATACTTACAGGAACTTGGTTATATTAAAAGTCTTCAAGAAAGTGATGAAGAGGATCGGATTGAAAATATCTACACCTTACTTGATGACCTTGAAGAGTATCTTGAACGCAATCAAGACGCCACTTTTTTACAGTACCTTGAAAATATTTCTTTAATGTCGAGTCAAGATGAAATTCTTGAAGAGAATTTTGTCTCCTTGATGACGGTCCATACTGCCAAAGGCCTTGAATTCGATCATGTATTTGTGATCGGATTAAATGAAGGTGTCTTTCCTTCCATGAGAACTCTAGATGATGATGCCTATTTAGGTTTAGAAGAAGAACGGCGACTTTGTTACGTTGCATTTACAAGAGCGAAACAAACCTTATCGTTAAGTTGCGCGAGTGATTTTTCATTTGTGATTGGTGGCAATCTTATTCCTTCTCGGTTTTTTAAAGAAGCTGGATTGATTTTTAAGAACGCTTATCAAACGTCAATGAATGCAAATGCAAACCCAAATTCATCTACTTTTGGTTCGATCAGTTCACCGTCTCGCTTAGGTGTGGTTCGTCCTTCGAGTGGAGATTCCTCTACTTCCAATTCACCACGAACGACGATTCAATGGCAAATCGGGGATTTGTGCCACCATGATAGTTTTGGAAATGGTAAAGTCAGCCAAATTATTTCAAATGATATTATTGAAATTACCTTTGAAAATCCTGTTCAAATCAAAAAATTAATTGCCCAACATCCTAAGTTAAACAAGGTAAAATAGTGATATGGATATTGCAAAGCGCATCCAAACATTAAGAACATTACTCAATCAATATAACCACGAGTATTATGTGTTAAATCAATCGACCGTGGATGATGCCACCTATGATCAATTAATGAAAGAATTAATTGAACTTGAAGCCAATTATCCACTCTATTTTTCTCCACATTCACCTTCTCAACGCGTGGGTGGTTCAGTTCAATCTAGTTTTAAAAAAATTAAACACACCAGGATGATGCTGTCGCTAGCAAACGCCTATAGTTTCGAAGAAATGAAATCATTTGATCAGCGGATTAAAGACTTACTTCAAGACGATAAAACGATGGAATATGTTTGTGAACTCAAAATTGATGGTCTCGCCATTAGTATTGAATATCGTAATGGGTTGATGGTATATGCTGCCACTCGTGGTGATGGAGAAATTGGCGAAGATGTTACCGCAAATATTAAAACCATTAAATCAATTCCTTTAACCATTCCAGATTTACGAACGATTGAAGTTCGTGGTGAAATCTATATGACCAGGAAAGTGTTTAAAGCTCTCAATGATCAACGCGCAGCTCAAGGTGAAGTCTTGCTAGCGAATCCTCGTAATGCTGCCGCTGGTTCCATCCGTCAATTGGATTCAACGATTACAGCGAACCGTCAACTTGATGCGTATTTGTATTATGTGGTGAATGCAAATGAACTTGGTCTTCAAACACATCAAGATTCATTACAATTTTTAAAATCCCTCGGCTTTAAAGTCAATCCTGAAACCAAAACTGTTCAAGGTATTGATCAAGTTTGGAATTTTATTCAACAATATGAATCAAAGCGTCCTTCACTGGCGTATGATACCGATGGCATCGTGATAAAAGTGAATCGATTATCTGACCATCCTCGTTTAGGTTATACCGCCAAAACTCCAAGATGGGCTGTCGCTTATAAATACCCACCAGAACTTGTAGAAACAACCCTTGAGAATGTTATTTTTACCGTTGGAAGAACAGGAAAAATTACCCCCAATGCCTTGTTAACGCCGGTGCGTGTTTCCGGCAGTATGATTGCCAGAGCTACCTTGCACAATGAAGATTTTATGCAATTAAAAGATCTCTATCTTGGTGATAAAGTTCTGATACGAAAAGCTGGAGAAGTCATTCCGGAAGTCGTTCAAGTTGTCGGAGATAAGCGTTCAAATACCGCAATTAAAGTCGTGATGATCAAGGATTGTCCAGCATGCCATCAACCGTTGGTAAAAATTGAGGCGATGCATTATTGCCGGAATCTATCTTGTCCTGCTCGAAACGTAGAATCCGTGATTCATTTTGCTTCAAAATCCGCAATGGATATCAGAGGATTGGGTGACAAAATTATTCAAGATTTATTTGAATTCGGTTTTATTCAGTCGAGTGCAGACTTGTATCAATTAAAGGAACGTCGCCACGATCTTTTACAAGTAGATGGCTATTCCGATAAATCGGTGGATTTAATTCTTGAAGCGATTGAAGTGAGTAAAAAACGCAGTCTAGAAAAGTTAATTGTTGGTCTAGGTATTAAAGAAATTGGTGAAAAGACTGCTAAACAATTGGCAAAACGTTTTTTGAATTTAACTTCCCTTTCCCAAGCGACATATCAAGATTTAATTTCACTTGAAGACACAGGTCCTGTGGTTGCGCAAGCGATTCTAGATTACTTTCAAAAACCTTCTCATCAGGCATTGATACAGCGATTGATTAACTTTGGGGTTAATACCCAATATTTAGGACCTACAATAGCAAAAAGAAGTTTTTTTAATGGTAAAACTGTTGTGATAACGGGTTCCTTTTCTCAACGAACAAGAGAATCCTTAATTGAAACTTTAGAAAGTTTGGGTGCCAAGGTAGCTGGAAGTGTTTCTAAAAACACCCATATTTTAATTCATGGTAACGATGCCGGAAGTAAACTTACAAAAGCACAAGCATTAGGTGTTTCTTTGATGGATGAAGCCAGCCTCATGAGCATCTTTGCAGAAGAAAAGGTATAATCATACCGATGAAAAAAATCGATAAACCATTGTTATTGGATGCTAGCACTCGTCTGCTTTTTGTGATGACTGACACCCAATATGACGTATTAATCAATGAGTTTGATATTTTGTTGAAGCAAATGGCACTGATAGGAAAAATTGAAGGTGTTGATCAAGTTTTACCTATGACGTTTCCGTTAGGCAATCACACCTCCAAATTAAGAGATGATGTGCCAGGCCTAACTTTAAAACAATCTGAAGCAACCCAAAACGCTAAGTTTGTTAGTGAGGGTCAAATCAAGTTACCCAAGGTGGTTGGTTAATCATGCATTGGTTAGATCACACGATTTTAGAGATCCATCAAGCGCTCATTCAACGACAAGTGACACCGTTGCAATTGGTTGAAGAAGCTTTAAAACGTGCCAAGGCTGATATATGGAATACCTTTGAAAAGATTACGGAAGATGTTGCGATTCAACAAGCAAAAGCGTTAACAACCCCAGAAGTTAATAATCTATTTTGGGGCATTCCGTTTGTTATGAAAGATAATTTTTCTACCAAGGGCATTGAAACGACGGCAGGTAGTAATATTCTCAATGGCTATGTTCCGCTTTATGATGCCACGGTGTATGACAAACTATTGAAAGCAAAAGCCATCTTAATTGGTAAAACAACGCTTGATGAGTTGGCAATGGGTGGCACGGGGATGACGGGTCATAAAGGTTACCAATATAACCCTTTTGACACAACGAAAACAAGACAAATTGGTGGAAGTAGTTCAGGATCTGCTGCTGCAGTGAGTAGTGGCATGGTTCCTTTTTCCTTAGGCAGTGATACAGGCGACTCCGTAAGAAAACCTGCAAGTTATGCTGGTCTGGTCGGATTTAAACCAACATGGGGAAGAATTTCTCGCTTTGGATTATTTCCTTTTGCCCCTTCTTTGGACCACGTTGCCTACTTTACGCGATCGGTTGAAGATGCCGCTATTTTAACGAATGTCTTGAGTGGTGAAGACACCATGGATGCAACCAGCTCCAATCAAGCACGGCCTGTTTATCATTTTTCAAAATCCATCAAAGGCAAAAAAATTGCAGTGATACAAGAAGTTATGGATTCAATTCAAAATCCATTGATTATTCAACGCTTTCATCAAACACTTGACGCTTTAAAACAAGCGGGTGCTCAAGTAGATTTTGTTCACTATCCACTTTCATTACTCCAGGCTATTTATCCTACTTATATGACAATTTCCTGTGCAGAAGCAACCAGTAATAATGCTAATCTGGATGGCTTGAAATTTGGTCCAGGATATCAAGGCAAAACCTATCAAGACGTGATGATGCAAGCAAGGACTGAAGGGTTCTCAGAATTAATTAAGCGCCGATTTGTCATTGGCAGTTTTGTGTTGATGAAAGAAAATCAACAAGATTTATTTCTAAGAGCGCAACGGGTTCGCCGGATGATGGTTGAAGCTTTAGACAAGATTTATCAAAATTATGATGTGATTTATTTACCTGCAGCCCCAACGATTGCTCCCAAATTCACTGATTCCAGTGATCGCCTTTCTAGTCAGTATTTAATTGCAGATTCCCACCTTGCATTGGGTAATTTTGCTGGTTTACCATCGGTGACGATTCCGATCGGATTTGAACAATCGATGCCCTTTGGTGGAAACGTCATGGGTCGAGCCTTTGCAGAATCCACCACACTTGAGATTGCCTATGTTATTGAGCAATTCACAGGTTTAAAAAATCTTTCAATTCAAACGAGGAAACAAGGATGAATGTCGAAGCAGTTATTGGTTTAGAAATCCATGTGGAAATGCAAACGAAATCGAAAATGTTTTCTGCTGCTCCTGTAACCTATAAATCAGATCCCAATACTGCTGTGGTTCCCCTAGATTTAGGACATCCAGGCACGATGCCTGTGGTCAATCGTCAGGCGATAATCAACGCCATTCAAGTTTGCCATGCGCTTCACTTACATATCGATTCTCAATTATGGTTTGATCGCAAAAATTATTTTTATCCCGATTTACCAAAGGGATATCAAATTACCCAAAACGCACGTCCAATTGGATCAGAAGGTTGGATTGAAGTGATGGTTGATAATCAACCTTTTAAAATTCGCATTGAAAGATTGCATGTTGAAGAAGATACGGCGATGCAACATCACTACGAAGGATTTACTTTGGTCGATTACAATCGTGCTGGCATTCCCTTAATGGAAATTGTTACCAAACCCGATATCCGTAACGGCGCACAAGCGGCTGCGTTTGTCGATGCAATTCGCCAAATCGTTTCATTCCTAAAAGTTTCCAGCGGCAAAATGGAAGAAGGCTCACTTCGTTGTGATGTGAATATTTCTGTGCGTCCAGTCGGAACGGAAAAATTCGGCACCAAAGTTGAGATTAAAAACTTAAACTCCATCGCCAATGTTCAACGGGCAATAGATGTGGAAATGCTTCGTCAAGAGCGCTCTTTAATTGCAGGTATTCCCGTTCAGCAAGAAACCAGACGCTATGATGAATTAAAAAAAGAAACCATCATGATGCGAAAAAAGACAGACGCTGTTGATTATAAATATTTTACCGAACCCAATTTATTACCCATTGATTTATCTCAAGACTTTATTGCTCTTGCTATTTCTAACTCTCTACCACTGGCAACAACGAAAAGAAGCAAATATCAAACACAATTTTCTTTAAGTGAGTATGATGCGAACCAATTAACGCAAGATGTTTATGTATCAGAGTATTTTGATCGATTAACATCGATTGGTAACTACTATAAACTTTATGCGAATTGGTTGTTGGGAGACATTGCCTCATTCTTAAACAAACAAAATTTAACCATGGTCGAATTTCCCATCCAACCACAAGAAATGAATGGTTTAATTTCGATGATTGCCAAGGGTGATCTTTCCAATAAACAAGCGAAAGAATTATTCGAATTGATGATTAAAAATCCAACAGATCCTCGTCAACTTGCTGAAAAAATGAATATGCTTCAAATCTCAGATGAAGCCTATATTACCCAACAAGTTCAAGAGGTGCTTACAGCCAATCCTCAATCCATCCTTGATTTTCAACAAGGGAAGGACCGGGCTGTCGGTTTCCTTATTGGCCAAATCATGAAAAAAACCGGTGGCAAAGTAAATCCATCCTTAACCAATCAAATCTTAATGAAGCTTCTCAAAAAGTAAATAAAAAAAGGACAGCTTGCTGTCCTTTTTAATGTGTTGGAAAATTGGATTATTCTACGTCTTTGGTTTTGCCAACAAACATAATTCCGATCGTGCCAAGACCACCATGGGCGGCAATGACAGGACCCATTTGAGCATTCACCAAGGTTTTAATACCTGGACGAATTTTCTTTAATTCTTCGGTTAAGTATTTTGCATCTTCTGGGCAATCATTTTGAACAATAAACACTGTGTCATCTTGTTCAACGTACTTCTTAAATGTTTCCAATAAGAAATTTAAGGCGTTCTTTCTACCGCGAGCTTTAATTTTTGGAACAGGAACAATACGACCTTCTGAATTGCACATTAAGATTGGCTTAATGCCTAGGAATGAACCTAATGCAAACTTGGCAGCATTGATACGACCGCCGCGATAAAGGTGGGATAAGTCATCAAAAGCCACAACGGTCGTTACTTTGTTACGAATTGCGGTTAAAGCTTTAACCGTTTCTTCTAAGGTCTTTTCTTCTTTTCTTAACAATAAGGCTTTGTGAACAAGTAAACCTTCACCGGTCGAAGCATTAAGCGTGTCAAATAATTCAATCTTTTGTTTTGGGTACTTTTCTTTTAATTCCGTCACGGCTAAATTCATGGAGTTAAAAGTTTGAGAAAGATTACTTGAAATACTCATTAATAAAACATCTTTGCCTGCCTTTAATAAAGGTTCAACCACATCAATGACTTCTTGTGGAGCGGGTTGTGAAGTTCTAGGCTTTGCTTTATTCTTCAAGAATTCATTAAACTTAACGGCAGTGATTTCTCTTTCGTCTGGAAAATTACGATAGGTCTTATCGTCGATGGTGACGATCATAGGGACCACATTGAGTTCTAAACTTTGGACAACCTTGAGCG
>JACCDP010114354.1_pt1 | contig 15830 bp, 14 predicted proteins | sample 7445841 | NCBI WGS metagenome assembly JACCDP01 (sample SAMN15323441, study PRJNA562643) | freshwater metagenome | isolation source: river surface water | place: USA:Blue River Watershed | collected 2017-08-17 | reverse complement strand
AGGAACTCAAGCATCTAAAATAACCCCCAAATCGATCCCTTAGCTAGGTAGAGATAACGGTAGTGGGGGGCACTGTCAGTAGGTAGGCCCCTTACTTGGGGTTACTAACAAAATGATGTTATAGATCGGCACCAAGATAAACCAACCACTTTTGCCAACATCATGAAGTCTTCTAACTGCAGCAGCTAAGGTTGGAATAAAGGTAATTAGTGAGATCACATTGCCACCAAGATCACCAAAGGATAATTGGCAAATGATTGCTGCCAGGTTTGTAACAAGCAGGAAGTACCAGTACTGAGATCTGGTTGAGACCCCAGAGAAATCTGCGTAGCGGTTAAAGCCATCTTTAGTTGCTAATACGATCTGTGGTTGATTGTTATTCATGGCTAAATAATAGCCCGCGTGAATGTCAGTGTCCCCTACTACCCTCATAGTCATGAAGATTAAATTACGTTGCCCATCCTGCCAAAGTGGTGAGGTTAAGGAGATTATCTACGGGCTACCTGATCCTGAGAACTTTGATTTTCAAAAGTATGAGTTTGGTGGCTGCTGTGTTTCCCCTGAAGATGATAAATACAAATGTAGTAACTGTGAATTCAGTTGGTAGTAGTTAACTCTTTGAGATAGAAACAAAATCTCCATTTACTGATCGCTTTAATACCTTAATTGTGAAGCCGTCGGTAGTGATTGACTCACCTGGAGTCATCGTTGAAAGTGGTGCTCCATTACCTGCTCTATCTGAAATTATTTTATTCAAATTTGATAGTGCCTGAATCGCAAGACGTCTAAAAACCAGCCTTGAATTAACAGGTAAACCAAGACTTTCGATATGTTTCGAAAGCAACACGATCACGATACTTCCAATGCCTGAGAAACCACTTTTGAATCTACCTCTTTAAGCAAACTTCTAATGGAGTTGGGGGTATGTGGGTTTAACGCGATACAGGCAAGGAAATGTTCAGCGTACTGATATTTATTTTCGGTTTTAGCTTGGAAACCCTCAATAATAACTTGGGTTATAATTTTTTTTCTTTCAATTGATAAAGCTTTCCAACTATACGGAAGAGCTTTAGCGGGATGGATAATTACTTTTAAATCTCGATCATCTTGAAAAAAACTTTCTGCCCACTTGCAAACGAACTCTTCACCTTTTTGCGTCAGAGTGTATTGTGGCTTTGTAACTTCCTGAGCCCATACATTTTTTGAAATAATAGTGGCCAAAACTAGGTCATAATCATCTTCATCTGGATCATAATCAAACATTTCTTCAACATCGTGGTAAGAAAAATTTTCATGGCTCATATCAATATCCATATTTTCTAAGGTTTCAACCCATGGCCTATCTATAAATGGATAGCTCATGCTGTTATAGGTATAGGCGCCACGGATAAACTCATGCTCGAAATCGACACCTTTGCAGTCAAAATAAAAATTGTCTCCATCGTAGCTGCTACGTCGGTATCCGAATCTAATATCTTTTCGCTCACCCAATTCAGGCCAGAGAGTTCGGTAAATTGATTCGTGTTTAATCCATTCATCTACAATTTCATTAAAATTGTACTTTTGATTTGAAATATCAATCTCGGGATCCAATAAAGCTAATGGCTGACCAACATTTGCTAATGCCTGCTTGAAATGTTTGGGTAGATTTTGAAGGGTAAAAGCAATCGATGTTGGGAGTCCATAATATTCAATCATTGAATAATCCTGGGTTGAGTCTTTCACTTTTTTTACAAATCCAGACAAGCTTAGAAATACTTTGTCCTCATCTGATACCGAAGGGTTATTTAATAGGACCGAACCAAGTACATCGTCATTTCCATCCGTAAAATTCAAGTTAATTTTTAACATCTTTTTAAAAACTTGCTGTGGTGTATTTGAGTTAGCTGCGATTGCGAGGAGTAAGTAATCGTCAACCTCATAGAAATTTGAAGATCCTGATGTGTTTAGGATGTCATCTAAATCGATCAGGGATACTTCATCTTCTGAATTATTTATTTCTGTCTCCTGAAATTTTTCTTCCTTAATTCTTATAGAAGCTTCTTCAAATTGTTTTTCACAAATCACAAATGCACTTTCTAATACATCTGGAGGGCAATCCGGTCGCCTACAAATCCAAATAAGAACTGTTGGAGATGATCTCTTCCCTAACTCTCTGATTTGATCTTCATTTATTGAAGAGTTTTTGGCAATTTCTAGCAAATCACTTTCATCTCCATTTCTCAATCTTTCTTCTATGATTTCTGGAGGGCAATTAGGGCGTTGGAGAATAAAGTTTATGCCATTTGGTGGTTTATCTAGTGAAATAGTTCTTAATATTTCTACGGGAGTTGCTTCATGTCTCACAATCGCTTCTTTGGTTTGAGGATGCTTTAGAAATTCCAAAAGTAATTCATAATAAAGATCGGGGTTCGAATCTGCTAATTTATCTAAGTAAGGATCTGTATTTAAAATTTTCTTAAACATTTTCAATCATTCTCCTCATCTAGTTCTTCATCTTCATCTCCATCAAACTCCGAATCGATTTGATTTGCATACTCAGCCAATTCTTCTTCGATTGAGACAATTGATTCAAATAATTCTGGCTTAGGAGCAATTAGATCTCTGACAACTGCACGAGCTAGGAATGCATATTTGATAATCTCTACATTTTCTGTTGCAAATTCATACATTAAGTCTTTATTTGCCTCAACAGTTTTGAGTAAAGAATCAATTCTTAAGCAAAGTTCCATGTCTTTTGTTGAAATCTTATTCATAGAAACTTTCACCTGAACTTTTCCAAAACATATATTTACTCAACTCCTTAGACCAAATTTAACAGACGAATATAATTTCTGACTGCCAAGGTAGCAAGTACATCATCACGGTTGTAGCTTCGCAACCAAATTTTGGCTTTTTCTTGTTCTTCTCTAGTTGCGTAGCTCGATGTAGCAATTTGGTACTTGATTAAGGAGTTACTTCCTCCGGCATCGTCCACCTCCCATTTGAAATTTGCCTCCTTTGCGAGAGTCTTTATCGAATACCCAGTGCAAGGGAAGGCAATTTTTCTTGTGTATTGATAAAGATCCACGAAATATTTATCGATGATATTTTCTATCTCTGTTTCAGAGGGCATATTTGGATATCCGGCATATCTTTTTGCAAATTGTCTCCACCATGTCACCTCATGCTGAGAGTAGTGAAACACTCCTATAGATTTTCCACTTTCCTTCGCTGAATTAATTTGAGCCATTAAAAATTGCCACATATTTGATAATAATCGATACTCACCATCCTTATCTTTCTCATAATCTTCAAAGTATCCAACGTCAGCCGTTTTCCAATCTGGATTTTCGAGGCGTTTATGCACCCCATATCCATACAGATAAACTGAATCAACTCCAGGAATATCTTCGATATCCAATTCGCGAAATATGCCTTGAGAATTCTCGAGATCTATGTCTATTTCTAGATCAAATACGGGTAAATTGAATGCCTCGCTGGGATTAATTAATCTAGCTTTTTTGTCCTGCCAAACCTTTGCGCGCAACACCGTCTTCATGCCAAAAGGGGATAATCCCGAGGATTTTGCCAATTCCTTTATTGACTCTATGCCTGGGAAGTTTTCCTCGGCAGTGTTAGCTGTTACCTCCGATAACAATGTGACATGCCCATTTCCTGAATCGTAATCTTGCATATATTTGAGACAGATTTTTTCAAATTCACAGAGATTGCATCCAAAATCTCCAGACTTTCGTTTTGGAATTGTTGCAATTGGCAATGCTGAATTCTTTGAACGCTCCATTGCATGTTGCGCAATAACCAAACTTTTATCAAAATTTCTTTTGTAGATTTGTGTAGCGCTTAAAGCTGAATTGCCTCTTCCAAAAGAAGTCCTATCTAGATATGACCAATTAATAAATTGTCCATCTTTACCAATTATTCCTGCCAAATTATTTCCATCGGTAAAACCTACTAAAGATAAATGAGATAAGTAATGTGAAAGTTGCATTGCATCTTTATCAGATAACCTACCTGTAATTTCAGTTGCCTCTTTGATACCCAGATTGGGTAATTTAGTTTGCCAGATTGAATTAGATTTATTGGATTTATCAAAGGCCTCATGACTTTTGATATCTACTGGAGCCCAAATTGGTTTTTTATTAGCGCTAAACCCGATTCTTACGAGTAGATCGGGTTTGCTTGATTTGTTACTTACTTCTTTGCCGAATAATTCAATTTCAAAGTACTTACCAATATAACCGCCAAACAAAATATCAATGTCACTGCGCCGCATGGCATTTAGGGTTTCTAATTGAACAGACACTTCACTGTCCGAGTCTTTGATGTGTAAAATGCTAAGATTTAGACTCATTAGAAATTTATTGACTTTTTGTTCGTGCTCTTCTCCAGCATCCTTTAAGGCTTTTACAAATGGGTTATCGACTTTGATATCTGTTAAGTCAAAACAATTACTGGCAATGGTTTTATGTAGATACTCTGGGCAATAAAGTGCCGCTCTTGAATCTAATCTGATTTGCTCTTGATTAGGCATGCCAGACACCAGCTTTTGATCTCATAATTGCCATTAAGTAAGCATCTAAATTTGGCGACAGCTTAATGCCAGAGTTTAACAAATTTATAAGTATGGCATTTGATTTCTGTTTTTGCCCTCTTATCCGAAGGCCATCGGCTAAGCGCAGCCATTGCAGTGGCGAGTATTTCGATTGCGGTAAGAATTCATCCATCCGTTTTTGAATTGCCTCACTTCCAGCAAAATATCTTTGCATTGACCAAGAATCACTTAATAATGCGTTTCTTTCATATGCAATCGCTGAATTTTTTTCAGAAAGCAGGTCAAGGTTATTGTTTGCCCTTGAAAGAACTGTTCCATCTTCTGAACAATTAACTGCCTCTGTAAAAGCTTCGGTGTAAACCTTTGCATTAGCACCAATAGTTTCCATTAACGCTTCTTTAAATGATGGGCCATAAATACCAATCATGCGAGGTGATATATCTTGAAACATAGCCTCACCCATGAACGCAACCACCGTATATTCACCAGGAGCCAATGGTAAATCAACGATAAAGAAATCAGAATCGGTAGTTGCTTCTAGGTCAGATAGAAATATAAAGCCAAAATCTTGAGTCCCGGTTGATGAAACATGTGGCTCTACTAATACTTTGCCGATTACCAACGGTGCAAGGGGTGGTGTTTCTACAATCAACTTTCCAAATTTATTTACAACTGTTGAATGCACTTCTGAATTTAAAATCACCAATGCCCCATCGGCAAAATAAGTTGCATCTTTAGGAATCTTGTTATTAATTAATGCCCAAACTAAATAATCCCCATCTCCATCACCGGTTAATAGAGATACCTCCGGCGCCTTGGGCAGGTGCTTGCATTTGCTTTGAATTTCACACTCTTGGCAGGGATCAGCAATAGCAGTACGAATTGCCATTTGAGCTGTTTCACAATTAAACCAGGCGTGTGCCAGTACCTCGACCGGAGCTAGGGATATGGCTGATCGCCCATAATCGATCGAGTTTTCATGGAACCAACTCTCTAGAAATTGGTCGTCACCTCTAGCCATACGGTCAAATTAGTGCAAAGGTATGACAGTTGAAACCCTTTACGCAGGATATTTAGAGCAAATACCCTGATCTTTTTAGGAAAGTTAGAGGTTAAATATGGGTCTTTTTGATAAAAACACCGGCGCTTCCGGATCATCAGGGATAATAAGTAAGCTCGTCAAGGAAAATTTCCCGGATTTAGAATTCACTGAACTGAAGCCTGGATATTTTGGCACTCGCATTGGGTCTACAGCATTAACTATCTTTGAGAACGACCAATTTGGTGATGCTAACAATCCAGTCCTAACAGTAATGGGCAGTGTTATATACAATGCACGTGATGAAGACAAGTTATACAGATTTCTTGCAGCAGATTGCCTAACCTCAATTTTTGGAAGTTGGGGTTTTGAAGACGGAGATAAAAAAGGCACAGTTAATGTGTACTACAAGCAGAATTTTATCTTGAATGATATTGATTCCAGCGAATTCATTGAGGGAGTGGTAGGAGTCGCAGAAACCTCTAACAATAATGACGAATTAATTCAGGAAAAATTCGGCGGGAAAAGGTGTGTCGAACAGTTTGGTTGGCAGGAGTAATAACATCTGAGCTTTTGGCTAAGGGAGATAATTAAGTTGCCTTAGCCAAAAGTTCCATAGATAGAGTAGCGATATTTTTGAACCATGCACTACCTGAGAAATCCTCTGAGAAATCACTCTTTAACTGAACTCGTATATAATCCGGTAGCGCTTTAACATTCGCAATAGCCTTATTTGCATCCCCCTGCATGTACTCAATTAATTTGGGGTAAAACATCGATTCAGCATGATCTCCTTGTAAATATTCATCCTGCCAAATCTTATTTAGCTCGGTGACGTTTTTTCCTAGCGCCCATAAGTTCAATGCATAATTACTTCTCATATTTGCGGCTTGATCAAAATCTAAATTAGAATCCCTAGTAATCATTATTTTGTAATAATGCCTATCAAATAAAGTTACAGCCTCCTGATATTTATCCTCTAACATCAGATTCCAAGTAAGTGTGGAGAGAGCATTTGCACATCCAAGCCTTGCGGACTCCTCCAAGTAAACTCTAGCTTTAGCAAAATCTTTCAATTTCAAAAAGTAGAACCAGCCGACATTATTTAGCGCATTTCTTAAATCAAAATCTGCGTTATAGAATTTAGAGGCTTCTAGTAATTCAGTACCAATAAATTCGATGTTCTTCTCATTAAACTCTACATTTGAAACTAATCTATTTGCAAGCAAACCAAAGGATTTCTTGGCCTGCAAGTAGAGATCTTTTTCCCCAAATTTAACTAATTTATCAATTGCGGAATCTAATAATTTATGAGCAGTTTGATCATACTTATCTGAATTACGATCTATTTTTAATATTTCTTGCGAATAAATGGATCGTTGATCAAAAAACAAATCAAATTTTTCTTCCGATTCAGCATGAAGTGTGAACAGATTATTAACTGTAGAGATCACCGTTTTAAAAGAATTGGCTATTGCAGTCTGATAATGTTCTGATTGCAAAGTGACATCAACAGCGACCCCAAATTGAAAATTAGTGAATTCTTTCGATGCTGGTATCGGCTCTATGATCATTTCATCAATTGTTGGACCAATCATGGTCCAGATTTCCATTGACTTATTTTTATTAAAAAATAGGTTTGGCATTTGATCAACAGGAATAGTGCTAAAAATATCTCCGAGTGATATTCCGGTATTAGGAAATATTATGTATGAATCACGGACCAAAATATTGAGAATTTTTTTCTCAAAATCATTGATTTCATGTTCTTCTTTTGACACTAGTGCTGATGCGTAAATCATTAGCAAATACTTATCATCATTTTTTAAAATCTCTGCGAAAATTAGAAATGTTTGATTATTTTCAATGTACGGCAGACAATATAAATTTTCTTCTAATTTTACTGATCTAAAATCTGAGTATTCAAGATAATTTAAAAACTTATCAATTATTTCCTTAGGTGGAATTAATTGCTCATCTTGCTTACCAGTTACTTGAATTCCATATTTTCTCCGGAATGACGTTATAACACTTGAGCCTAATTCTTCATTTATATAATTAATTTCAACCTGCATAGGCTTTGTTTCATTCATCTGGATACCTTTTGCAATCACTGACCAACCAGTTTCGCTACCACCCTCGCAACCAAAGAAATTGCAATTAATACCTAACTCATTACCAAGAGTTACCCCAATATTATAAAAACAATCAGCATTTCCAAGTTTTGCTCCTTCCACCCAGGCGGCAATCGCTGCCTTGACATCCCCTGCTTGATTTGCTGTCTCAGCTTTTTCAAATATTTGACTAATTTGCTGCGAAATTTTTTGATGAATCCCAAACAGATTTTTTCCAGAAATCGAATTCATGGATTTTGTGGTATCCGTCAGATCTATTTCAACAAGATTGGCTATTTCCTCAAGATCGTATTTCTTTATTAACTGAAGATATTGTTTCTGATCTAGATCAGAATTAGTTTTAGATATTTTATATAATGAAAATATGGATTCAATATCTCCATTTTCCGCATACTGATCACAGCGAATCAATAAATCATTCATGTTTAATCGGCTATAGGGAGGAAGATGTCCAAAATCTAAATAACTTTCAAACAACATTCCAGCTGCTAAAGCTTCATTTTCTGAATGAAATATAAGAACTTTTATCGCATAATTAAAAACCTCATATTCGTCTGAGCCTGTTATATTCAAGAACTTTAAGGTTTCTTTATCCAATGGTGATTTGAAGATATGCCCAATTATGTTGCGATCAAAGGCCCATATATTCTTATTTACATAATTTTTCCAAATTTCAAACTGCCTATTTGTATCTCCTTGCATCGAATATAGATTTCCGAGACTAAAAATCACATCCATATCCTCTGTTTTAGTCAAGTAATCCAATTTTTGTTGCAATATCCGCAATTTATCCGCGCTGGATTCACTACTCTTAAGTAACTCAACTAGCCATGGCAATGATTTATTGTCACCATTTAAATATGCTTTATCTAAAAGACGAAGTGAATTATCAAAATCATCAAAATCTGCATATCGAATACCAATAAGTCTCAAGTTGTCTGATAATTCAGGATTTTTTGAGATTATCTCCTCGGCTTTTTCTAATTCACCTTTAGCGATTAAGATATCTAATACAAAATTTTGTTTTTTTAGATCGCTAATCACTTGATGAACTTTCATCTAATCCGAGGAGTACAGCAGAAGCTTTAGTTTCAGCGGATGAATTTGGATTTTTATAAACATCGGTTCTAACAGATTCATCATCATCTATTGCTAATTGGGCTAGGTACTTATCAACTACACATTTATTTCTCGCAAGATAAGACCTCACGAGCGAATATGGATCCAGAATAATTTTCTCTATTAATTTATCGCTTAAGTTTGGTCTTTGCGCTACTGCAATTCGATCATCAGAGGACATGACCAATTCTCCATCCTCACTCTCTTTTTCGTCGAGTTCAGGCGCAGCAGGTAATAATGCATTCTCATAAATTTCTATCGCTTTTGATTCTGGAAATGAAGGGTTCATCAAAACCGCATTGCGGTATCTGTTATTTTCACCGTGATTGAAAACATCTAGCAAACTATTGAGAATTTCTGGCGGAGTTAAATAATTTTTTGATACGGCATCTACTACTTCTGTCTCTTTATCGCTAGCTAAAGTTGATAGAATTTCACTCGAAGTTTGAGGGTTGCCGGCAACACTTCTACGCACTCCCCATTCAGTATCTTGGCTTAATCTCTTAAGCAGGTTCGATTCAATCGATGGATTGCTAGCTGCTGCATCGCGTAAAAGATAACTTGAATCTTTGGAAAATCTTTCTAGATGTTCGCTTGGTAGATTTGGATGCTTGGCAATTGCGCAGCGAACTGAGATTTTTTTATCACTAATTAAACATAATATTACTTGTTCAGAAATATTAGGGTTTGAGGCCAATGACTGCCTAACTCTGACATCAACATCCTCAACCATCCAATTTGCGAATTTGTCAGGCAAATGTGGATTCCTAGCAACGTGTTCGCGAACTTCTAATTGATGACTAGTAACTAAATACTCGAATTCAATATCTGAGTGTGAATTCTTTTCAATTTCATCAATATTTTCCTGAGTTAAATCGATTGTTTGAATACTCATATTAATTCGTCTTCGATTGCTCGATTAATTTATTATCTAATTCGTCTACTTCTTTTAAAAAGATGTATAGCATTGATGAAATTTCTTTATGCGATATATTGTCTGCAAAAATAGTCATTGAGGCATCAATTTGATGTGTGTTTATTTTAAGATTTTCTTTGGGCCTAAATTTAACGATTGTGGAATTTTGATTAGCATAAGCAGCAATCAAAACAGCTTTCTCAAAATCCATTTCTTCCGTTGGAATCAGCGATTTCAATTCAATAATTTTATGCCCATCTAATTCCACCACATTGAAATAGAGTGTAACGGATCTATCTCCAGTACTCACACCGACTGCTTGCAAAAAAATCAAGTCACCAGATTTTCTGGGCGAGAATCCCTCATCAGTCAGGATTTGTAGTAGAGAGGCTTCTAGGATGGGGTCTTTGATATCCACGCGCTCTATCGGCATGCTGAAATTATTTACCTTTTAACCATTTTACGCAATGATTTGCACAGCGATTGGAGATAAATTGAATTCACTTGATGAATACTCGGCATCCTATAAGACTCTGATTACTTGTGTTGCAGCAAGAATTCCAGTCGTTCTCTGGGGTCCACCTGGTCAAGGAAAAACATCCGTAATTAAAAGAATTGCACAAGATCAAGGGCGACATCTTGAAGTTATTTTAGCCAGTATTAGAGAGCCACAAGATTTTGCAGGTTTGCCAATAATCTCAAACGGTTTGGCAACTATTACGCCACCGGACTGGGCAAAAAGATTATCACAAGTTAATGATGGAATTCTTTTCACAGATGAAGTTAATACCGCTCCACCAAGTGTTCAAGCGGCATTGTTACGTGTTTGCTTAGACAAAGTTGCAGGTGATTGCTATCTAGGAGATGACACAAGTGTTATTGCTGCAGCTAACCCACCGGAACAGGCAGCGGATGGCTGGGACTTAGCACCGCCACTGGCTAATAGATTCTGTCATATTAATTGGGAGTTGCCTTCAGAGGTAGTTCGAGATGGACTCTCCGGTAATTGGATTAGCTTCGAAATTCAAATACCAAATAAAAGTAAACTCCAAAGTTCATTAATTGCAGAAAGAGCTGCATTATCTGGTTTCTTAGCATCACGCCCAGATTTAACGACAGTAATTCCTAAAAGTTCTGCAGAACAAGGTCGAGCTTTCCCAACACCGAGATCTTGGGAGATGGTAGCTACACTCTCAGGATGGATTACTGCATGCGATTTAGAATCCAGCGTGAGGAGATTGGCAGTTTTGGGATGCGTTGGTCCGGGTCCGGCAGCTGAATACATTACCTACCGAGAAAATATTGATTTGCCAAATCCAGAGGAATTAATCAAAAATCCTAAGGACTTTGTTATACCAAATCGTATGGACAAAGTTTATGTAATTGGAGCATCAATTATGGCGGTGTTGCGAAATAACATGACAGAAGAACGCTGGAATTCCGTTGGAGTAATTATCGAAAGAATAGCTAGCTCTGGTAATCCTGATTTAGCAGTGACATTTGCTAGAGATTGGCTACGCGAAAGGCCTAAAGGAGCAACTCCAGACAGGAGCTTGTTAAAATCACTGATTCCATTACTGACAGAGGCTAAATTAATTTAATGTCAATTGGCACTCCGGATACTCTGGAAGAGTCCAAGCTACGAATAATGGCTGCAAAAATCGTTGCACAAGGTAGATGGCCCTACTTATCTACAGTTATTTTCTCGCTTAAATTAATTCCTAGTCAGGAGTTGCCTACACTGGCTGTCGATAATGGTTGGAGAATGTATTACAACCCTGAGTTTGTTTTGCAACAACCTGCAGAAGTTTTAGCAACAATGGTTTTACATGAAGCACTTCACTGCATCAACCAGCACGGAAGGCGATTTGAAACATTAAATCAATCACCTGAATCCCATGATGCCTGGAATATGTCTGGAGATGCAAATATAAATCAAACTCTGGATGAAGCAAATTTTCCTTGGGGAGAATTTTCACCAGTTAGATTTGAAACATTAAAAACTTATGGTGTTGAAATCGGTATGACAACTGAAACAGCATTTTTCAGTATATTGAAATTCTTTGAAGAACACCCTGATACCAAGAAAACATCAAATGATTGCGGAAGTGTGTCAGGTGGTAAACCTAGAAGTTATGAGGCACCAAAGAATGATGCATCAAATCCAGCAATTAAAAATGACCAGCAAGATGTGATACGGGATCGAGTCGCTCAAGAAATTCTGAAAAAATTTCGAGAAAAAGGTCCAGGTTCAATTCCGGGAAATCTATTAAGATGGGCTCAAGATTTATTACAACCTCAAATTAAATGGCAAACAGTTCTGGCAGGTGCTGTTAGAGCATCATTAGCCAATTCGACTGGACGCAAAGATTATGTATTTACACGCCCATCAAGACGTCAAGGTATTAATGCAAAATCAGAAATTGAAATAATTTTGCCAGCTATGCGGAAACCAATTCCACCTAAAATTGCAATAATAATTGATACGAGTGGCAGCGTGTCAGATACAGAAATAAATGTTTTTCTAACTGAGGTTGAAGCGGTAGCTCGAGCAAATGGTGTTGCTGGCAATATTTCAGTTATTCCTTGTGATTCAGTAGCCGGTGAAATTATGAAAATAAAGTCATTAGCAAATATTCGTTCAATACAATTAAAAGGTGGTGGGGGAACCGATTTAAGAGAGGGTTTTAGAGTTGCTCTTGAATTGAAACCCGTTCCAAAAATAATATTGGTTTTTACTGATGGATATACAGAATGGCCCAATGATCTCCCAAGCAAAATTGAATCTACAATTATTTGTTGTACCGCTGAAGAAAATTTGAATAATTTGCCCAAATATTCAAAGGGGATATTAATTTCTTTGTAAGGTTAACACTTGATATCGTTTTAATTTGTTTTTATATTTTTACTTACACGGTAATTGACTGAATTCTGAAAATTTCCAAAATCAGTGAAAAAACTATTTGTAACCTCTGTCAGCACTTGCAAATCAGACTTAGGCTTTGGATTTAAGACCTCTTCCCTTTCCATGGTTTTAACTCTAGATTCGATGATAAATAAATGACCAAATAACAGTGTAAAGCCAAAAAAAGAAATAATGAAAATGATAAGTGCCCCAAGACCAAAAAACCCGATAAGTAGCATCATTTTAAAATCTCCTTTTCATAAATCTTTAGTGATTTGTCATTAGTTTCAGACCATGCGAATTTAGCTAAATGCACTCTTTATCTCATTTCAACGAATCTGCAAGTAGCGTGTAAATCAAACTTCGAAGATCATTCAACTGGTTTCTAATCTGATCTAGTTCGATGCTTAACTCAATCCTTGCCTTAGGATCCACAATCTCTCGAGGAAAAGCTAATCTGTTAGTTATCTTGGTATTACTAATCGGGGTGCAACTCTTTACCAATATATTCATAACATCCTCATAGGACACGTTTGGATTTAGTTCAATTAATTTCATCCATTTAGCAGCAGCCACCTGCACTGAAACTGAAGTTCCCGTTGCGGTGCGCAACTGTCCATCAAAATCATTTATTTTCAATTCCCCGATCTCAAAGAAATCCAATAGCTTCGAATCCATGTTTCCGTAAGTTGCTATCTGTCGATTTAAATCAAGTGCTCCAATAGATATTGTTGAAGGAATACAGGCTGGCCAATCTATTCTTTCATAATCTCTAGAGTTTCCTGCTGGCACAAAGACAGGCACACCTTTTTGCAGCAATGTATCAACCATTGATTCAACAGAGTGCTCTACTGGGCAATACTTGGTTAGACTCGAGAGATTATGATGACCTTGTGACATTGCCACAGCCCCGATTTGAAATCTCTCTTTGTTATCAGATACCCATTTTAAAGCCTTTGCTACTGCAAATGGGGAAACATTTAATCTTGCACCGCTTGTTGAATTACCAACAATTCTAACAAAAATAATTTTAAGGTTGGGATTAGTTCTAAGTGCTGCTGATACCATCTGGCTGCCATGATTGAATCCGTTACTCGAAATAAATCGTGGCGCAAGATAGGCGGATCCTTTTCCTTCCATGAAATTTTGTCCATTTGGACATACAGACCAATCTAGAATGCATACTTCATATTCAATACTGCTTGAAATATCAATTTGATCAGAATTAAGCGCGGTATCAATTACAACCAGGACATCCTTTTGTGGTTGAGCAAATGCAGAATCACTGAGTACAAAGAATAAGTAGCCGCAGAACACAGCAGCTAGAAGTTTTTTCAATTTCATCAATTTAACTGATTAAAGCAGTCGTAGTTGTGATTCACTGATTTCATAGTCTGATTCTGCCTCCTGCCACTGACAGTGATCAGTGACATGATTACTGCTAGGTCAAGAACTAAGCGTTAATTCCTTTAGCTTACTTAATACCAACCGCGCCTTACTGGTCCAGCGACGCCAGCACAATGATTTGAAGCTCATTAGTTACCTTGGCGGATACACGGTCACGTTTTTCTTTTTCTCTCATTTTAATTAAACCAAACTCAGAATTTAATCGCTATTTGCGGCGACCGCCGCCGATACTATAATTTCTGCATTAGAAACATCTTCAAGCCAAATTGGATTTAAATTTATTGCCCTTAAGACTACCAAGGAAGCCTTTTCGCAGTAATCATAATTATCGATTCCTATATAACTGGGCGAATCAATACATTCTTCACAAATTAGGGAACCTTTTGGCCAATCATGTACATGGCCATACTCACTATTATGTTCAAGAAAGTCTTTGGACATTAGGAATCGAATTCCGTTATCCACCTGGACAAACTTTTCTAGGTATGCTTGAGGTATTGGATTAAAATTTGGTAATTCCATTACTTCAATAGTGCATGAAGTAAATTCATAATCATAATTATCTTCAATTAGATTTAGATTATTGACTATAAAATCATAACCGTCTTTTGTAACTTGTCCGATCTTGGCTTGGAGCTCTGGATCATCAAGTAGATATACTAGATTTTCTACTAAAAAGAAATTGTAATCGGGTTGAAATTGGGTCATTAAGTCATTATCGTCATCATTGCAATCTGTAAAGAAATCTTTCAGAGCCTTAATTAAACTCTTTTCGTTATTTTGGCTCATCTTATATTCCAGATTTTCAAAGTTAGTCTCTCGCTAAATCCTTGAAACATTAGCACTCCACTTCAGAGCAGTAGATTTGCGATCATCAGTTCCGGTAAAACTGAAGTTTAAGGTGCAGGTTCCATTCGCAATTGAGTTGATAGTTGTTCGGGAGTAAATCCCTCCCCGTTGATCCGATGGGGCGGTGCTAGACAAAGTACAAACAGTGGGAGTTAATGAGGTCACTATTAAGGTGTGTCCGAGACTTCGCAAGCCACCCATTTTTGAATTATCCACAAAAGAAACTGCTGCATCGACAGTGTGTGGGCCTTTACCCGACATTGCGTTAGATCTACTGACCGTAATTTTCATAGCAGATTTAATCCAATTAAAGGACCTTTGTACTGGAGTAGCTGGTGCATAACGATTATCACCTGGCTGTGATGCTTCAACTATACAGTTGGCAATATCTAGTCCGGATAATGGGTATACCGCTTGCACAGCAGGTCCTTCAGTTGGTGCAAGTATCTGACAGATTTTAGGTGTTAAAGATTTATAAGTAATTGGCAGCCCAGAGGTTGTTGTAGCTTTCAAATACAGTCCTGGGCCATATTCACGATCAGCAATCGGTGCAAAGGTGATCGTTTGTGCCGTATTACTGCCCACTGGGATCTCGGTTACTCCTGAGATTTGCGAGCTCCAAATTATTGAAGAACCTAATAAATGGCTATCACCAACGAAAGTAAATTTAATTACACAGTTTCCATTTTTTATGGCTCTTAGAGTGGCTCTGGTGCCATCTTGCGTGTATGTATAAAACACATCATTTACTGAACAAATTTCTGGGGATGTGGTGGTTATCTCCAAAGGAGTTGTACTTGCAACCATTCCATAAATGTATACGCCATTGGTGGTTACAGAAGATGGTTGTCTAAGAGTAATTTTTGAATCACCTTTAGAGTATGTGAAACTTTGAGTTATAGGTT
>JACCDP010050165.1_pt1 | contig 15833 bp, 15 predicted proteins | sample 7445841 | NCBI WGS metagenome assembly JACCDP01 (sample SAMN15323441, study PRJNA562643) | freshwater metagenome | isolation source: river surface water | place: USA:Blue River Watershed | collected 2017-08-17 | reverse complement strand
TATGCAGCCAATGAAGCTCGATCACATCACCTCGCGCGACAACCCAGCGCTGGTGCGCCTGCGCAAGCTCGGGCTCGATGCCGGTGGCTACCGCAAGACCGGCAGCGTGTGGATCGAAGGCGACCACCTGCTGCGTGCCGCGCTGCAGCGGGGCTGGCAGCCGGCGCTCGTCGTGCTGACCGAAGCGGCGATGCAGGACGCCACGCTCGCCGCGCTGGCGGAGGCTGCGCCGCGGGCGCTCGTCGTGCCGGCGGCGCTCTTCAAGGGCCTGAGCGGCCTGGAGTCGCCCGCGCAGATCGGCGCCGAGCTGACGCTGCCCGCCGTGGCGGCGGTCGAACCGCAGGCCGCCTCCGTCGTGTTGGACCGTCTGCAGGACGCCGGCAACGTCGGCGCCATCCTGCGCAGCGCCGCCGCATTCGGCGTGCGCCAGGTGCTGGCGCTGAAGGGCACGGCCGCGCTGTGGTCCCCCAAGGTCGTGAGAGCCGGGCAGGGCGCGCACTTCGGCCTGCGCCTGATCGAGGGCCTGGCGGCGGACGACCTTGCGCAGCTGGCCGTGCCGATGATCGCGACCAGTTCACACACCGAGCACGTGCTGCATCGCGTGGCGCTGCCATCGCCGTGCGCCTGGGTCATGGGCCATGAAGGGCAGGGCGTGTCGCCGGCGTTGATGGCCCGCTGTGCGCTGACCGTCGGCATACCGCAGCCCGGGGGCGAGGAGTCGCTCAACGTCGCGGCGGCGGCGGCCATCTGCCTGTACGAGAGCGAACGCCAGCGCGGCTGACCGGCTGCAGAATGAGGCATGACAACGCGCCTCGCATCATGCAGCTGCGGTCAGCTGACTGCCCAAGTGACCGGAGATCCGGTGCGCGTCTCCATCTGCCACTGCCTGAACTGCCAGCGCCGCACCGGTGGCCCGTTCGCGCAGCAGGCGCGTTTCCCGCGCGGAGCGTTGACGGTGGTCGGCACCTCGACTGTCTATGTGATCACTGGCGATGAAGGCACGCGCGCTCACTTTCACTTTTGCCCGCGTTGCGGCGCCACGGTCTATTACGAGCCAGAGGCGATGCCGGAATTCGTCGTCATTCCCGTGGGTGCGTTTGCTGACCCGGCCTTTCCGGTGCCGACCGTTTCGGTCTACGAAGGGCGCATGCACGGCTGGGTAGTGCCGCCACCCGATGCCGAACATTACGCCTGAATCGAGCGGGCCGGGGTTCAGGACTCGGCGGCGCCCTTGCGAGCGCCCAGCCTCGGCAGCAACATGCCGACCTGCCGGCGATAGGCGACGTAGCGCGTGCCGAACTGGGCGATGAGGTCTCGCTCCTCGAAGGCGATGCCGATGAGGATGTAGACGGTGTTCGCGGCGGCGAACAGCGCGTGGCCGGCGGTCATCTCGGGTGCGGCCCAGAACGCGAGCACGAAGCCGAGGTAGAGGGGATGACGCACATGCCGGTACAGCAGCGGTGTGCGAAAGACCGGCGGCGGCTCGGCCCTGGCGCGCAGGGCGTCCCAGGGCTGGCGCAGGCCGAACAGTGCGAAGTGGTCGATCAGGTAGGTGCTGACGAGCGCCACGCCCCAGCCGACGGCCTGCAGGGCATGCAGCGCGAAGCGCCACGCCGGCGCCTGCACGGACCACAACAGCGGCTGCGTGATGGGCTGCCATCGCCACAACAGCAGGGCCAGCACGAGGCTCGCCGCGAGCACGAAGGTCGCCCGTTCCATGGGCGCCGGCACCCATCGCGTCCACCACTGTTTGAAGCTGCGCCGGGCCATCACGCTGTGCTGCACGGCGAACAGACTCAGCAGCGCCAGGTCCACCGACAGCGCGTGGCCCACGGGCCCGGCGGGGCCGCGGTCCAGGCCCGTGGGCAGCCAGGGCAGGTTGGCGACAAAGGCGACGGCGCAGACGAACGTGGCCAGGAAGGCCACGTAAACCGCGAGGGCGTAGACGAGGGCGAACAAGGCCATGGGTGGGATCTCCTGACGCGACTGTCCGTGCATCGCCGCAGCGCGGCAAGTGCCACGGCGCGGCGCGGCGCGGTGATGGTCCTGTCTGGCCCGCGCTTGCGGGCGCTCGCAGCCGGCGGCCGCTGCGCCGAGCCGCGACCTTTGCCGACCGAGCAACGCAAGCTGCAAAGGAAGCTTGTAATCAAGAATGATTCTCATTACAGTGGCATCATGCTCGCTGAATCCACCCCCTTCCACCCCCCTGCCCGCGAGCCGGACATGGCGTTGCGTGCGGGCGAGCCGCCGCGCATCGACAGCGCTGCGCTGCTCGGCCCGCAGGGCGAAGTGCACATCGTTCACCAGCAGCAGATCTATCGCCTGCGGGTGACGTCGCTGGGCAAATTGATCCTCACCAAGTAGTTCGGCCCTTTCAGTTCACTTCATCGTTCGATACCCGCGCCAGCCAGCCGCCGCCAGCCCGCGCTCTTTTTTCAACGGAGTCCCCCGTGCGCAAGACCGTCGGCCCACGCATCGCAGATGCCGAGTTAGACGCTGTGTCGTGCGGCATTACCGGCTGGCGCTGCGGCCTGCGGCAGGGGGCCCAACCTTGAAGGAGTCGCACATGGATCTGCGACAGGCTTATCTCGAGGCTCGTGCTGCAGGCGGCGCCGTGCCGCCGCGCGATGCGGCGCGGGCCATGGGCGTCACCGAAGGCATGTTGATCGACGCGCATGTCGACGCGCCGCCCGATGCGGGCGGGCACGGGTTGCAGGCGCAGCGCCTGCGTGGCGACTTTCCGCGCCTGCTGTCGGCGTTGAGCCGGGCCGGTGAGTTGACGGCACTGACGTGCAATGCCTACTGCGTGCATGAGCGCACCGGCGTCTACGAGCATTTGAGCGCTTATGGCGAGCCCGGGCGGGAGACCGGCATGGCGCTCGGTGATGAGATCGATCTGCGCCTGTACTACGGCCATTGGGCCCATGGCTATGCGGTGCGTGAAGGCGAGCAGCAAAGCCTGCAGTTCTTCGACGCCCATGGCGTCGCGGTGCACAAGGTCTACACGCGGCCGGCCACCCACATGGCGGCCTGGCAGGCGCTGCGGCTTGGCTGGATCGATGCCAAGGCGTCGGCCCCGCAGTGGCGGCCTTTGCACGAGTCAGCCATGCAGGTCGATGCGGACGTGGATGCCGACGCCTTTCGTGCCGGCTGGTCGTCGCTGCGCGATACGCACGAGCTGTTCGGTTTGCTGCGCCGGCACGGCCTGCGGCGGCTTCGGGCGATGGAACTGGCAGCGCCCGGGTTTGCGCAGCCGGTCGATCACCATGCCGCGCGGGTTTTGCTGCAGGGTGCGGCGGCCAGCGGCCTGCCCCTCATGGTGTTCGTGGGCAACCCGGGCGTCACGCAAATCCACGCGGGCCCGGTGCGGCGCGTTGCGGTTGCCGGGCCATGGCTGCAGGTGCAGGACGCGCGGTTCAGCCTGCAGCTGCGTGAAGATGCCATTGCACAGGCCTGGGCGGTGCGTACCCCGACCGTGGATGGCCTGGTCAGCTCGCTGGAGCTGTACGCGCATGACGGCGAGCTCATGGCGCAGTTCTTCGGGCAGCGCAAGCCCGGGCAGCCCGAGCGTTGCGCGTGGCGCGAGTTGCTGAACGCCCAGGTGGACGACAGCGGCTGGCGCCGTGAGGCGGCGGGGTGCGCTGCATGAGTGGCCCTTTCTTCACCACCGCGCCGTGCGTGGGCCCATCGGGCCGTGCCGGGCCGGAATTCGAAACCTGCATTGACCTGGAGGCCTCATCAAATGGCTGAAGCCTGTTGCGCCGCGCACGCGGCCCTGCCGCCCGTCACCGGTTCGCGTCGCCGCCGCCTCTGGGAACTGGGCAGCCACGCGCATTGCCCGGTCATCGGCGTGTGCGTGCCGCTGGAGCGCGTGCGCGTGCTCGCGAGGAAGCTGCTCGTGCTGCAGGGCGACGAGGACGACTACACGCTGCACTGCAGCCTGGTGACGGCCGCCGCCCGGCGCAACGCCGTGGCCGAAGCATTGCAGAAGGATCTGGAGCAGCGCTTCGCCCTCGACCTGCGAGCCGCTGCGCAGTGCAAATGCCGCGACAGCCTGATGACCTGGTGGCGCAACCGCGTCGCCCAGGGCGAGGGCATTGCCGGCGCGCTGTGGGCGACGCTGACGCATCCCCGCTGCGACGAGTGGCTGGAGATGCGCGTGCTGGGCCAGATCCACATGCTGCAACACCAGGTGGGCGCGGCGCAGCGGGTGGATGTGGCGCGCCACCGCGAGTTGGCGGCCGAGCACCAGGCCCTCGCCCGCGACTACGCCGAGGTGCAGCAGCGCGTGACAGCCTGGACCCAGGAGCGCGCGCGTGAGCAGCAGGCCTGGGAGCAGGAGCGCATGCGCCAGCGCGCCGCGTTGATCGCGCTGCAGACGCAGCTGGCGCAGGCGCAGGAGCAACTGCAGCATTGGCAGGCGGCTCGCCCGGATCTGCCGGAGCGCGAGCAACTGCGCGAGCGCCTGGCCGAACAGATCGAGCGCAACCAGGCACTGCAGCGAGAGGTGAATCGCCTGTCGTCACGCGCGCCGGCCATCGCTGCCGCGGCGACCGAGCTCTCGGGTGAGCCGGCGGCGGCGCCCGCGGTGGACGATGCGCAGCCCGTGCGGCTCGAACATCGCGTCATCCTGTGCGTGGGCGGGCGTGGCGGCAGCGTGCCGCAGTACCGCCAGGCGGTGGAGGGCTGCGGCGCGCAGTTCCTGCACCACGATGGTGGCGACGAGCACAAGCCGGCGCAGCTGGAGCCGCAATTGGCGGCCGCCGACCTCGTCATCTGCCAGACCGGTTGCATCAGCCACGACGCCTACTGGCGCGTGAAAGACCACTGCAAGCGCCATCACAAGCGCTGCGTGTTCGTCGACACGCCCAGTCGCAGCGCTTTCGAGCGCGCACTGGCGCAGGCAGCCACGGAGGCCGCATGACGACCGCTGCCTCCGGTGCCGCGCAACTGATCGCGCATTGGCAACGCCAGAGCCTGGCGGTGCGCCTGGCCTACGACGCGGGGCACCCCTGCACGATCGGCTGCTATCTGGCGCAGGGGCGCAAGCTCATCGAGCGAGGCCTGCTCGGCGCGGCCGATGGCGAGGAGCGCATGTACCGCCTGCTCCTGCAGACGGCCACCGATGTGATGCTGCCCGAGCTGTGGCGCGAGTTCTGCCTGCGCGCCGCGCTGCACCCGCTGGCGCGCCTGGCGCCGCTGCTGGAGGCGGCCGGCGACGTCGAACGTGCAGGCGCGCTGTATGCGCGCTGGGACCTCGCCTGGCGTCAGCTGCAAGCCGACGCCTGATCTCGCAGACACCCCGGCCAGTGGGGCCGGGGTGCATTTTTGACGTCAGAGCTTGTAGCTGAGGGACAGGCCGTAATTGCGCGGCGGGATGTAGATGGCGCCGGATTGCAGGCCGCCGATGGCCTTCTTGTCGAACAGGTTGTTGATGTTCACGCGAAGCGTGGCCTTGTCGTTGAGCTCGTAGGCAGCGAAGGCGTCGGCCTTCACATAGGCGCCCTGTTTGAGGCCGGCGGTGCTGGCGACGTCCGACTGCCAGCGTGCGGCCACGCCCACGCGCAGCGCCGGCAGCGCCGGTACGGCCCCGTCGACCCGCACGTTGAAGGTGTTGCGCGGCACCCAGTGGTAGATGTCCTTGCCGTCATCGCCGGTCAGAATCAGCCGGGTGTAGCCGGCGGTGATCTTGGCGCCCTTGCCCAGCCGGCCGGTGGCTTCGACCTCGAAGCCCTTGGAGTCCACGTCCACCGGCGCGTACCAGTACTGGCCGGTCGGCGTCAGGCCGGCATAAGTTGCCAGACCCTCCTGTTTGGCGGTGAACAGCGCGAACGTCGTCAGCAGCGATTTGTTCAGCCACTCGGCCTTCACGCCCACCTCGGTGTTCAGGCCCTTGACTGGTGCCAGCAGGTCGCCGTTGATGTCGGCCTGCTCTTGCGGCAGGAAGATGTCCGAGTACGACACATAGCCCAGCATGTCGGGCGTGATGTCGTAGGTGAAGCCGACGTAGGGGCTGACCTTCTCGGTCGTGGGGTCGATCAGCTTGCCGCCGCTGCCGTAGCGCGACTGGCCACCGCGGACATGGCGCATCGCGTTCACACCGAGGATGGCCTTGAACGAGTCGGTCAGCTGCAAGCGTGACGCGGCGTACAGGCGAGTCAGCGACTGTTCGCCTGTCGTGCAGGTGGCGCGTTGGCCCCAAGCGGGCTCGGGCACAACGTCGCCACCAAACGGCAGTGCCGGGAGCGTCGGGTTGGCGTAGCCGGCCGCGCAATCGCCGTCCGGCACGAAGATGTCTGTGCTCAGCTCTTCCTCGGAACGGTTCAGGCCCACCAGGAGGTCATGCTTACGGCCAAAGGCGCTGAAGCGGCCACTGAGGTTCACGTCCAGCACCTCGTTGTCGGTCTTGCCTTCGCTACGGTAGTGCTGGCCCACCAGGCCGGTGTTGTCCGGCTGGAGCGTGCCGTAAACGTAGAACAGCTTGGTCGATTCATCGCCATGGCGCTTGTTGTAAGTGACCTTGGCTTCCCAATCGTCCGACAGGCGGTGCGCGTATTCGATGAAGGCGCTGCGCGATTCGACGTTCCAGTAGTTGTACTTCTGCGCGGTGGACGAACCCACCGGTAAGTCTGCCTGCGTGCCGTCGGAGCGCAGCAGCGTCAGTGAGCCCCACATGGCGCCGTCTTGCTTGGAGTCGGTTGCGGTCACCCCAACGGTCAGCACGCCGTTACGGCCGATCTGGCCGTCCACCACGCCGTAGACGGTGGTGCGTTGATCCCGTAGGTCGCGCAGGTAGGAGTCCTTGTCCTCGCGCGCCACCACCAGGCGGCCGGCCCAGGAGCCGTCCTGGCTCAAGACTTTGTTGTAGTCCAGGCCGACGCGCTTCTTGTTCCACGAGCCGAAGCTCAGCTCGATCTCGCCGCCGTCCTCGTTGGTCGGGCGCTTGCGCACGTAGTTGATGGTGCCCGACGCGTTGCCCACGCCCGTGAGCAGGCCGTTGGCGCCGCGGATGAGTTCGATTTTTTCGAACAGGAACGTGTCCTCGCGGCCCACGACCGTGCCCCAGGAGTTGCTCATGCCGAGGCCGTCGAGCTGCGTCAACTGGATGTCGAAGCCGCGTGAGTTGAAGGTCGCGCGGTTGGTCTCCCACTGCTCGACATTGATGCCGGTGCCCAGGGCCAGCGCTTCATTGCTGCCAGTCAGGCCGAAGTTGGTGATGTCTTCGCGGTCCAGGGTGCTGATGGTTTGCGGCGTGTCCTTCAGCTCCAGCGCCAGGCCGGTCGCACCCTTGGAAATGCGGTTGGCGCGCTTGCCGGTGACGACGACGGACTCGATGCGCTGCGTTTCGGCCTTGTCCTGCGGCTTGTCGATGGCCTGCGCGTGCACATCGGTCAGCAGGGCGAGGGTGGCCAGCGCACAGGCGCTCAACGGGAACTTGTTCTTCATGGAGGGCGAGGGGAGAAGGAGAAGGTGCCAGGCCGGCGGGGTTTGCTCGGCGCCAGTTGCACGACAGGTTGAAAGAAGGCTCTGGCGACATAATAAATACAAATGAGAATGAGTCTCATGTAGTTTCATTTAGACTCCACATGGTCGGGCGCCGTTTGTGGTGCGGCGCCGACATGTCAGGAGTCCTCATGTCCACCCCCTTCCGTCGCGTCTGGGCCTGGCCCATCGCGCTGTCCGTCCTCAGCGCCTCCGGCCTCATCAGCGCCCTCGTCTCCGACGACTGGGGCGACGGCTGGTCATGGCTTGCGCTGGGCCTGCCGCTGGTTGTCATGGCGCGCTACAGCTTCCGCAAGGAGCCCGCATGAGCCCGCGCGCGATTCGCCTGTGGGCCTGGGTGCACAAGTGGAGCAGCCTGGTCTGCACCGTCTTCATGTTGTTGCTGTGCCTGACCGGCCTGCCGCTGATCTTTGCGCACGAGATTGCCCACATGACCGGCAAGGCCGTGGAGCTGCCTGAGCTGTCCAAGGCCGGGGCGACCGGGCCGCTGGCGACGCTGGACGAAGTGGTCGCGGCCGGCCGCTCGCGCCACCCCGACCGCGTCGTGCAGTACGCATCGCCCGACGAGGAAGACGCGCGCCTCTGGTACGTCACGCTGACGCCGGGGCTCGAGCCCACCGATGACTTCCGCTCCGTGGCGATCGACCGGCGCAATGGCCAGGTGCTGGCCGAGCCTCGCTTCGACCAGGGCTTCATGTACTGGATGGCGCGGTTGCACATCGACCTCTTTGCCGGCCTGCCGGGCAAGCTCTTCCTCGGCTTCATGGGGCTGCTGCTGGTGATTGCGATCGTGTCCGGTGTCGTGCTGTATGCGCCGTTCATGCGCAAGCTGGACTTCGGCACCGTGCGCCAGAGCCGCGGGCCGCGCACGCGCTGGCTGGACCTGCACAACCTGCTGGGCATCGTCACGCTGGTGTGGGCGATGGTCGTGGGCGCGACCGGGGTCATCAACACCTGGGCCGACCTGCTGATCAAGTATTGGCAGCACGACCAGCTCAGCGCGTTGCTGGCGCCCTACCAGGGCCAGCCGCTGGTGCCGCTGGCCGAGCGCGCGCCGCTGCAGCAGACGCAGGCCGCGGCGCAGGCCCACCTGCCCGGCAAGACGATCAGCTTCGTCGCCTTTCCCGGCACCGCCTTCTCCAGCCCCCACCACATCACTTACTTCATGAAGGGCGACACGCCGCTGACCGCCAAGCTGCTGCAGCCGGTACTCGTCGATGCTCGTACTGCCGAGGTGACGGTCGCCCCCGCGCTGCCCTGGTACGTGACGGCGTTGCTGGTGTCGCAGCCCCTGCACTTTGGTGATTACGGTGGCATGCCGATGAAGATCATCTGGGCGCTGCTGGACGTGGTGACGGTCATCGTGCTGGGCAGTGGCCTGTATTTGTGGCTGAAGAAGCGTCGTCAGGCCCCGGCGCCGGCACGCGCGCTGATGAGGGCCGACGCGGCGGTGTAGTCTGCGGGGAACTCCCGCTGGTGGCGCCCAGGTTGTGCCCGCAGACTGGGAGTCACCCGCCACTGCTGCCGCGTCATGCCCCCCACACCCTCGCCCCACCAGCTCTCCCGCCGCGCCCTCGCCCTCGTTCTGGCCGGCGGCCGCGGCTCCCGCCTCAAGCAACTGACCGATGCGCGCGCCAAGCCGGCGGTCTATTTCGGTGGCAAGTTCCGCATCATCGATTTCGCGCTCAGCAACTGCGTCAACAGCGGCATCCGCCGCATCGGGGTCGTCACGCAGTACAAGAGCCACTCGCTGCTGCGCCACATCCAGCGCGGCTGGAGCTTCCTGCGCGCGGAGCTGAACGAGACGGTGGACCTGATGCCCGCCCAGCAGCGGGTGAACGAGGAGCACTGGTACCGCGGCACGGCCGACGCCGTCTACCAGAACCTGGACATCATCCAGAGCACGGGTGCCGAGTACATCGTCGTGCTGGCGGGCGACCACGTCTACAAGATGGACTACTCCAGCATGCTGGCCGACCACGCGGCCACCGGGGCTGGCTGCACGGTGGGTTGCATCGAGGTGCCGCGTGCGCAGGCCAGTGCCTTCGGCGTGATGGCGGTGGACGGCGAGCGGCGCATCACGGCGTTCAAGGAAAAGCCCGCCGACCCGCCCAGCATGCCGGGCCGCGACGGCACCTGCCTGGCCAGCATGGGCATCTACATCTTCAACGCCGACTACCTCTACCGGTTGCTCGCCGAAGACCTGGCCGACCCGGATTCCAGCCACGACTTCGGCAAGGACGTGATCCCCAAGACCGTCGCCGAGGGTCGGGCCGTGGCGCACCCCTTCAGCATGAGTTGCATCAGCAACCCCAACGGCGCGCCGCCCTACTGGCGCGACGTGGGCACGCTGGACGCGTTCTGGGCGGCCAATCTCGACCTCGCCTCCATCAGCCCCGAGCTCGACATTTACGACACCGACTGGCCCATCTGGACCTACCAGCGCCAGTTGCCCCCGGCCAAGTTCATTCCGGACCACAACGGCATGCATGGCATGACCGTCAATGCCATCGTCAGCGCGGGCTGCATCGTGTCCGGCTCGCACGTCGTGCAGTCCGTGCTGTTCAACAACGTGCGCATCCGCTCGTTCTGCAACGTGCACCAGGGCGTGCTGCTGCCCGGCGTCGTGCTGGGGCGGCACTGCCGGCTGACCAAGGTCATCGTCGACCGTGCCTGCGAGGTGCCGGACGGCCTCGTCGTCGGCGAGGACCCGGCGCTGGACGCTGCGCGGTTCGAGCGCACGGAGAACGGCGTGGTGCTCATCACGCGCCAGATGCTGGCCCGGCTGTGACCCGGGTCCTGCAGCTCAGCGCGGAGCTGTTCCCGCTGCTGAAGACCGGCGGCCTGGCCGACGTGGCAGCGGCGTTGCCGGCCGCGCTGGCGGCGGCGGGCCTGGAGCCACGCCTGCTGGTGCCGGGGTTTCCGGTGATTCGCCAAGCGCTGAGTCAGGCCAGCCGGGTGGGCCCGGTCGCGCTGCCCTGGGGTGACGGTGCCGCCACCCTGCTGCGCGGGCGGCTACCCGGCTTCGAGCTGCCCATCTATGTGCTGGACGCTCCCGGCCTGTTCGACCGCCCGGGTAGCCCCTATGCCAACGAGGTGGGCGAGGCCTATGCCGACAACCATCGCCGCTTCGCGCTGCTGGGCGTGGCCGCCGCGCGGCTGGCCGAGGGCCTGGACCCGGGCTGGCAGCCCGACATCGTGCACGCCCATGACTGGCACGCGGGCCTGGCCTGTGCGCATGTCGCCGCCAGCCGCTCGCGCCGCCTCACGCAGGCGCGCAGCGTCTTCACGGTGCACAACCTGGCCTACCAGGGCGTGTTTGCGGCCGACCATTTCCGGGATCTGGGGCTGCCCGCTGCCTACTTCGCCGTCGAGGGCCTGGAGTTCTACGGCCAGGTCAGCTTCATGAAGGCGGGGCTGCATTTCGCCGATGCGATCACGACGGTCAGCCCGACCTATGCGCGCGAGATCCAGACGCCGGAGCAGGGCTTTGGGCTCGACGGCCTGCTGCGCCACCGGGCCGGCGTGCTGCACGGCATTCTGAACGGGGTCGACTACGACATCTGGTCGCCCGCGCGCGACCCCGTGCTGGCCCGCCCCTACGACGCCCACGACGCCGCCGGCAAAGCCGCTTGCAAGGCGGCGCTGCAGCGCGAATGCGGCCTGCAGGAACGCCCCGGAGCGCCGCTCTTCGGCATCGTCAGCCGGCTGACCGAGCAGAAAGGCCTGCCGCTCGTGCTGCAGGGCCTGCCCGGCCTGCTGGAGGCGGGCGGTCAGCTGGTGGTGCTCGGCAGCGGGGACGCGTGGTTGGAGGCCGAGTTCAGCGCGGCCGAGGCCCGCCACCCGGGGCAGGTGGTGCGCCGCACGGGCATGGACGAACGCCTGGCACACCACATCTATGCCGGCAGCGACGTGATGCTCGTGCCCAGCCGCTTCGAGCCCTGCGGCCTGACGCAGCTCTACGGCCTGCGCTACGGCGCGCTGCCGCTGGTTCACGGCGTCGGTGGCCTGGCCGACACGGTGGTGGACGCGACGCTGGAGGATCTGGCCGCAGACACGGCCACCGGCTTCGTGTTCAACGCCTTCACGGCCGAGGCCTACGGCCGCGCGCTGCGGCGCGTGTTCGCGCTGTGGAGCCAGCCGGCATGCTGGGCCCGTGTGCGGGCCGCGGCCATGCGCCAGCGCTTCGGCTGGGCAGGCGCGGCGCAGCGCTATGTGGAGGTCTACGCCCGCGCCATGCAAAGCTGATGCAAAGCGCGCGATGACTTCCCGCTGCGGCCGCTGCGCAGCGCAAACTTCACCCTTTTTCGTCCGTCGCCTGCCATGTCCGCCCTCCCACTCGTCCTGCTCCGCCGCCTCGGCGCCGCCGCCCTGGCCGTGGCGCCCCTCTGGTGCCACGCATGGGGCCAGGAAGGCCATTCCATCGTCGCCGAGATCGCCCAGCGCCGGCTCACGCCGGCAGCGGCGGTCGCGGTCGCCAAGCTGCAGGGCGGCGCCAGCCTGGCCTCGGTGGCGAGCTGGGCCGACGACGTGCGCGGTGAGCGCAAGGCTGACTTCAACCTGCACTTCGTCGACATCCCGCGCGGCGAGCACGAGTACGACGAAAAATCCCATTGCGCGCCCACCGACAAGGGCGACTGTGTCGTGAAGGCGCTGCAGCGCGCCCAGGAGGCCTTGCGCTGCGCGCCCACCGAAGAAGCCCGGCGCGAGGCGCTGCGCTACGTTGTCCACTTCGTCGGCGACATCCACCAGCCGATGCACGCCACCGGCGATCTCGAGGGCGGCAACGGCTTCAAGGTGCATGGCAGCCTGCACGGCCAGACCTGCAAGGGCGCCTGCGCGCTGGAAAGCGGCAACTTCCATTCGCTGTGGGATTCAGGCCTGATCCGCCGCACCGTGTGGAACTGGGGCGCCTACGTCGAGCGCCTGGAGAAGACCTTGCTGGCCACGCAGGACTTCGACCTCAAGAGCGGTGGCGACCAGCCCGCCGACTGGGCCATCCAGTCGCACGCCGTCGGTGAGCTGGTGTGGAACGACAAGCTCATCCCGGCGGACGGCACCATCGACGACGCCTACTACGCGGCCGTGCTGCCCGTGCTGGACCAGCAGCTCGCACTCGGCGGCCTGCGCCTGGCGCGGCAGCTCAACGAGACCTTCGCCGCCGGTTCCTGCAGCGCGCCGGTCGCCGCGTCGGCCTGGCCCGCCGCCGAGAAAGGCCTGCAACCCGCCGCCAACCTCGGCGAGCTGAAGGCGCAGTTCAAGGCCTATCACGACACCGCTTATGCGCGTGACCAGGCTGCGGTGGCCGAGGCCGCCACGGCTTACGTGCTGTCCCGCGTCAAGCAGGTGCCCAAGCCCGCGCTGGTGCTGGACATCGACGAGACCTCGCTCGACAACTGGCCGCAGCTGGCGCAGAACGACTACGGCTACATCGTGGGCGGCGACTGCACGATGGCGCCGGGCAGCGCCTGCGGTTCGCTGGCCTGGGAGTCGCAAGGCCGCGCGCCCGCCATTGCCGCGACGCTCAAGCTCTACAAGGCCGCCCGCGCCGCCGGCGTGGCGGTGTTCTTCATCACCGGCCGCAAGGAGGCCGAGCGCGCCGGCACCGAAGCCAACCTGCGCGCCGCCGGCTATGACGGCTGGGCCGGCCTCGTGCTGCGCCCGGACGGCACGCACAGCCACTATTCCGCCGCCAGCTTCAAGGCCGGCGAACGCGCCCGCATCGTCATGCAGGGCTACCAGGTGCTCGCGACGCTGGGCGACCAGCCCAGCGACCTCGCCGGCGGCTACGCCGAGAAGGCCTTTCTGATGCCCAATCCGTTCTACCGGATTCCGTGAGTTCTTCGAGCAGGCCACCCATGAGCGCAGCCGTTCCCGACCGCATCCAGGACATCTTTGACGAGCGCGTCACCCATTTCGCGCAGGCGGCGCAGCGTCACTTCAAGACCAACGACCTCGTCGTCGTGCTGGACTTCCGTGAGGACCCGGCGCAGCTGGAGGCGATGGACCGACAGCAACTCGCGGCGGCCGATGAGCTGTCGCTGGACCTGCAGTTGAAGCTGGCCCAGCCTGCCGGCGAACTGCTGGCCGAGCATGGCTCGCCGGCGCAATCGTTCTGGTTCCTCGTCATCTTTGACGACGAGCAGGCCGAGTGCGGCGCCGTCAATGCCGCGATGCTGGACGCCGGCGGCGCCGGCTGACTCAAGCCGCCAGCGCGATCACCCCGGCGCCGATCAGCGCCGCGCCGGCAAGGCGCCAGGCTTTCTCCTTCTCGCCCAGCAACTGCCCGCCCAGCAGTGCGGCGAACAGCATGGACACCTCGCGGGCCGGCGCCACGCGTGACAGCGGCGCGTCGCGCACGGCCAGCAGCACCAACACATAGGCCAGCGGGCTGATCGTCGCGACGGTCAGCACGCCTTTCCACGTGCGGCGCATCTCGGCCTTGAAGCTGTGGCGATGGCGCAGCACGACGGGCAACTGCATTGGTACGCGCAGCACGTTGCCGCAGTAGTCCAGCAGCAGCGGCGACACGGCCAGCACCTTGACCGCGTAGCCGTCCAGCACCGTGTAGCCGGCGATCAGCGTGCCGGTGGCCACGCCCCAGTACACGCCCTTGCGGCGGCGGATGGTGGCGGTGACTTCGGGGTCGGCGCCCCGGCCCAGCAGCCGCGGGCCCATCGTGATCAGCAGGATGCCGCCCACCACGCCGGCCAGCCCCGCCACGCCCAGCGCGCCCAGGTGCTCGTCCAGCAGCAGCACGGCGGCCGTGGCCGACAGCAGCGGCCCGCTGCCGCGCGCCACGGGGTAGACGACGGTCAGGTCGCTGGCCTTGTAGCCGGCGATCAGGCAGTTGAAGTACAGCAGGTGCACGACGGCGCTGGCGACGACGAAACCCCAGGCCAGGGGCGACCAGGTCGGCAGCGCGTCCAGGCCAATCCACAGCACGGCCGGCAGCCAGAGCCCGACGACGCCGACCGAGCAGGCGAACACGAAATGCGGCCCGCCGCCCCATTGCTTGGCAGCGAGGTTCCAGAGCGCGTGGAGGAGGGCGGCGGTGAGGACGAGCGCGAGGGCGGACGCCGGCATCAGTAGATGAGCCGGTCCGGGCGGATGTCGCGCAGGATGGTGGTCGCGATCTCTTCGATGGACTTGTGCGTGGACGACAGCCACGAGATGCCCTCGCGCTTCATCATCGCCTCGGCCTCGTTGACCTCGTAGCGGCAGTTCAGCGGGTCGGCGTACTTGCTGCCGGGGCGGCGCTCGTTGCGGATGGAGGCCAGCCGCTCGGGGTCGATGGTGAGGCCAAAACACTTGCGCCGGTGCGGCACCAACGATGGCGGCAGCTTGCGGCGCTCGAAGTCCTCGGGGATCAGCGGGTAGTTGGCGGCCTTGATGCCGTGCTGCATGGCGAGGTAGAGCGACGTCGGCGTCTTGCCGGAGCGGGACACGCCGACGAGGATGACGTCGGCCACGTCCAGGTTCTTGGACGACTGCCCGTCGTCGTGGGCCAGCGAGAAGTTGATGGCCTCGATGCGGTCGTGGTACTCCTGGCTCTGCGCCACGTCGGAGAAGCGGCCCACGCGGTGGTTGCTCTTGATGCCGAACTCTTCTTCCAGCGGCTCGATGAAGGTGCCGAACATGTCCATCACACGGCCCTGGCAGTGCTCGCGCACGACCTTCAGCACGTCGCGGTCCACCAGCGTCGCAAAGACGATGGGCCGCTCGCCCTCCCGCATGGCCAGCTCGTTGATCTCGGTGACGACGGCATGCGCCTTCTCCGCCGTGTCGATGAAGGGCCGGCGCACATGGCGCGGCTTGATGGAGAACTGCGCAAGGATGGAGTTGCCGAAGGTCTCGGCGGTGATGCCGGTGCCGTCAGAGACGAAGTAGACGGTTCGGGCGGTCATGGTGGCGTACGGCTCATTGGGGCGGGCCATGATAGCCAGCGCCGCCAGCGGCGCGGGGATTTCCCGGGCTTGCGCGTTTCGCGTTTGGGGGGGGTGGGTTACGTGCAGGTACGAACCACCTAGAATCCGCCGCAATTCCTCGCGATCAGCCCATGCGCGCCGCCACCCTCCGACAAGAATCCAGAAATGGGTGGAGCCGCGCCTGCCTTGAGCACCCCTGCTCGGCGAAGGGCCCGGACGACGCGACGACACCGGTTTTTCAACCTCCCGGAGTTTTTTCATGTCCACCCTGTTCGAGGCGACCGCCCTGGTCGTACCGTTTGAGAACCTGAGGATGACCGATGTCGAGGCAGTTGGCGGCAAGAACGCCAGCCTCGGCGAAATGATCTCGCAGCTCGCCGCCAGCGGCGTGCGCGTCCCCGG
>JACCDP010108588.1_pt1 | contig 15840 bp, 13 predicted proteins | sample 7445841 | NCBI WGS metagenome assembly JACCDP01 (sample SAMN15323441, study PRJNA562643) | freshwater metagenome | isolation source: river surface water | place: USA:Blue River Watershed | collected 2017-08-17 | reverse complement strand
TAAATTGTTGTAATTCATTATTTGCAGATATACGTATTAATTCTGTACCAGTTGAACCACATGTTTTACAATATTGTAAAAATGAATGACTAGGTAATGATACCATTGTTTGATATTCTATATTAGGTATATGAATATCAGGTGGATTTAATTGTAGTAATGGTACACCACTACAATCACATGAATTTTCATTATTGACACGTACGTAAAATTTTTGATCATTCTTACGTACATACATTGTTAATGTATTTTTTGCTTTTATGGAATCTTTGATTAATTTAAAAAGAATTGGAACGTTAATACCTACCATAAATGTATTTTCGACATACCACGTTTCGAAATTACTTTTTTCAAGACGTAATAAACATTCACATGATTGTGACGCATCAGTACTTATTGATGTTAAATGTTGTGGTGTAAACCATATATTAATTGAACCGACATTTGCATTTAATGCTTCAAATAATTTACCAATTATAGGTGCTTGTACGGTTTCAATATAAATTGAATACTCGTCGTGTGAATTGCTATTATTTGTTGACATTTTTTTTAATATTTTTTGAAATCTTATTGTTTAAGATAATTTTATGATGAATTACTTGATGATCTTCTTATGAGACGACGTTGTTGTGAAGAATGTGAATTTGAATATGCTTGTGGTACATGATTTGTTGTTGTTGTATTTGTTGATCTTTCAATTGCATTTTGTACATTTCGTACATTTTTATCTGTTTTTAATTTTAATTTCTTAACAACAGAATAATCACGTTCTGTATACACTGCATGTATAATTGCTTGTGCTTGTAAATTTGGTTCGAGGTGACGAAATTCTGATGTACTACCTGCTTGTTGAAAGAAACGTATGATTTTCTTGATAATGACGTCTTTTGTTAATGTTTCATATTTTCTTTGTTCTGTTAATTCAATTGAATCAGGTGTTCCTGATACTTCAAGTAATTGTACATTTGATTGTACCATGTATTTTTCAATTTTCTTACGTATGTCTGTTTTTTGTGTTGACAATGTTTTAAGATGTTTACGTATATTTGATTCTTCATCTTCAATCATTTTCATACGTTCATACATAACACGTAAATCTTCAGATGACATTTTTTTGTGGTATTATTATTATTTTTACTATTACATTTCATAAAATTATAATTAAAAACAAACGGGAATGAACATTCATACGTTAACAAAAAATTGTACAAAATATTTCAATATTGAAGAAAATAATGACATTCAAGGTTTCGTATTTAGTCATGCAAATTGTACATGTTATGATGAAGCAAGAGATGCAAAAGTAATTGCATATGGTTTTAATACAGGTGCTGTCAAAATATTATTTACAAATAAAGCACCACGTTTTCTTACATTAAATGGTAATATTAGAACTGTAAAATTTTCAAATGATGGTTTATATCTTGGTGTGATATATACAATCGCTAATTCTGTACAAACATATCTACATGTTATTGAAATTTCAAATTTTTTACAAATTGCAGATGTTTATTTATTACATCTTGCAAATGACATTTCGAATTTCAATGTGTCAAACACAAGAGTTCATTATGTTGTCAAATTTCCACAAAATAGATATTTTCAATATTCTGTACCATTTATTACAAATCAACAAATTCCATATGTTGGTGTAAATACAAATACAACACGTACGGATCTTATATTTTATGAAGATGAACATATGTACATTTTTAATACAAATGAACTATGTTATCAAAAATTTGGTAATATGGCACAAAATCAATTATTAAAACAAACAAATGTAACTTTTACATCTTTACCATTTTATACTTGTCACTGTAGTAGATACATTTGGGTATTTGGTATGTTTGGATGTAAATTATTTAATTTAGATTTAGAATTAATTGGTGAATCACCGAATTATCTTTATTTACAACATGAATATTCAGGTTTGTCATTAGGAACAACATGTATTTTCGCACGTAAAGGTGAAGATTCTATGCATTTATCAAAAATTATGTATAATGAAGAGACACATATATTCTCACGTATTGATAATTTCCGTTCAGTGTCTATGTATCCTGATGAACTTAATATTCCATTACCATCATTACATGCAGATACATTTGATTACATTACAAATTCAATACATCCTGTTGTTATTAATCATTTTCATCATTTACCTACACCCGATCCACAATTACAAATACCTGGTATTCCACATGTTCTTCCTGTTCCTGTTATAACAATTGATGATGTATACTTTATGAATGAAGTTGAATTCATTGCAAATGAACAACAACAAGAACCGTCAGAAGCAGATGAATCTGATAATTATTCAGATGATGCAGATGAAGAAGATGAATCAGAAAATGAATTTGTTCAAGCATTACATGTGTCATTACAACAATACCGTTCTAAAAGTCCATTACAAAAAGTAATTGATCATATTAAATCATCTATTACAGGACATTCTATATGGTCAAATTTACAACAATTTGGTGTAAATGAATGGAGTTACGTGAAGTCATGTATTTCCAGTAAAAATCATGTAATGCTTGAAAATTCAATAAAAACACATGAAAGATTATTACGTGATACATATGAAGTTATTGATATATTGCTTAAAGAACGTAAATCATTTGCAGATTTTTTTGGTGTCTCTGAAGATATTGGTAAATTCGACGCATTTGTTAATTTTTATGAAGATGACGTATTTGATCCTGAAACTATTGAAAAAGTACACGTCTCTTCCAGAGAAAAGAAATTATTTCATGAATCTGATATGATATTATTACATGAAGCACCAATGTGTAATTTGAAACATAAGGATTTATTAAAATTATTATTTGATGAAGTTACATCACATGATGAGATGATGTCAGTTGTAACAACAGGTGTAATTCCTACAATTAACATTTTGTATTCACAAGTAAGTGATTGTGTTGTAGAATTAAAAGAACACGTAAGAAAATTACAGATTATGTATGAATATTTTCAAAAACAAGACGCTTCAACAACAAATGTTTCTTCAAAAAAGAAGAAGATTGTATAATTAATTGTGTAATATATTATGTATTATATGTATATAACTCTTAAAAAAAAATGAATGTACTTCTAATAGTTAGTTTGTTTAGTCTATTAATAATAACAATAACAAATGCACAGTATTATACAGAAGATGTCAAGGATTTACGTAATGACATCTTTTTAAAACGTATTGAACTTGAAACATGTTTGTTTCATAATAAAATGCAATTACATGAACATGAATTTGAATATTCATTACACTATTCTCATGTGATTCATGAGTTTCTAAATTTACAAAATCCTGAAATAGAACAAATTCAAGAATTTGAGTATGAAGTACAACGTCTTCATAATGAATTTGATGTAATAACAGAAAATATAATGAATGAATCCACAAAAATATGTGGTGAGATTGAAGAAGATTTAGGTATTCTTGAAGATTACTTGTTTTCTTATGTTAATTCTAATTCTAATTCTACTGTTGAATAATAATAATAATGAACAACCTCATTTTTTTTATTTTTTCTACAAAATTACAATAAATATTCTTCATTAATAAAACCATCAACTCCAGGAAAACGTTTACGTAATTCAATAGATCTACGTACGAATTCATTTGGATATTGTGGTTTTAAACATTTCACACATACATTATTTTTCTTGTGTTGAAAACAATTTTCATGAAACCATACTTCACAACATTTTAATCCATAAACATAATCATCACTTGTAAAATTCTTTTTACAACATGGACATTCAATTTGTGATGTACGTAAGTCTTTAAAACGTCTATAAATACGTTTATATTGGTACATAAACTTTTCATCTTTATAATGAAACCACGCGTCATAAAGTTCAAAATTTTCATACGCCTCTTCTAAATTAATTGATACTGAATTTAGAATATCCAATGAACGTGGAATTCTAACAACTTTCTTGACAGGACGTGATGGGATAGAGGTGTTCATTTTTTTATATTAATATAAATTTTATATTATAGTTAAAATATATTTTTTCTAAAAAATTTCTTCGTTTTCGGAAACTTTTATGGAAACCAACTGTGACTGTCTTTCGGAAACTTAAAATGGAAACTTCGGGAAAAAATGAATTTTTATAAAACAATAATTAATTAATTTATTTATAAAAATGTATCAAAACGATAACGATTTCGTACATTCAATTGTTTATACAATTGATAAACGTGTTTCTTCAGAAAGTATCCGTCAGAAACTTTATGATTTAATAATTATTCATAAAGATTATATTAATGAACAATTATTCGGAGATTTCTTAGAAGTTGTACGTAGATTTAGACAGAAATATAATGATTCACGTAAATTTACTAATACATTTATGTTGTTTACATTAACATTTCTTGTTGAATTCAAATGTATGAACTTAGATTTCTACGTCAAGAGATTTCCTGGTAGTGATCAAAAGTTTTTTTTAGATGTTCAATCTTTAAAAGAAGCATTTCCACAAATCGATGGTACATGTACGTTTGCATTAGTTTCATCATTCGATTTATTTGTATTTTATCATAACATTCATAAAAGTCAGAGATCATCATCACAACCATTACAACAACAACGTGTGAACAGATGTTCGAGAAGTAGAGAACGACATGTAATTCAACAACACAATCAACACAATCAACACAATCAACGACGTCATCGTAGTAGAAGCAACGATTCCCGTAACAGTAGAAGTAATGACAACCGTGGTCAAGATGAAGAACAAAAGATTATATTATGTATACAACAACGTGATGCATTAATTGCTCAATTGAACAAAGAAAAAGACGACCTTGTACGTGTTATTGAAATGCGTAATGGATTCATTCGTGAACGTGATAACATCATACATAATCAAAATGCTGAAATCATTAGATTACGTAGTTTTATTAACGGTGTTCAACAACGTCCTGCTTACTAATATATGTATTTTTGTATGTTTTTGCATTGTTTTGTATGTTTTTCTGTAAATAATTAAAAAAAAATAATAAATATTAATTATTCAACAACAATTAAGCATAAATGTGAAATTTGCAGTGAATGCTCGTCGTGTTCATCACAAAATCCAATGGGAATATTCTTCACAATGTATATATATACAAAACCCAAAATATTGTGACACAGCAACTAAAAATTCTGCTTGTTGTTGTTTTTAGATATATCAACAAACATTTTTTATGTTTATTAGTATTAATTTTGCATTTTTTCCAAAAAAAGTAAAATTTTTCAAAAAAAACTAAAACTTTTTCAGGAAGTCACAGTGTTAAATTATTTATGTAAAATATTAAAAAATTTGATCCAATGGTGAGTTAACAATTACATCAATATCAGGTGTTGTTTCGATTAATTGGTTTAAACGTTCTCTTGCTTCTTCAGACATGTTAGGCGCGTCTAATTCAGCATACAATCCACGTTTTCCTTCTGAAAATTGTGACCTCAAACGTGTTATAATTGTTTTATCAGAATCAACTTTTTCATTCGTTTTCTTTGACAAAAAACTTATATTATATTCATATTTTGTACCATTATTCAATCGAATTGTTGGAAACTTTTCTCGTGACCACAAGTCTTGTGGTGGTACATAAGATACACGATCATTGAATGTTAAAAATACACGCATAGCGTAACGTTTTGTCATAAATTCAGGATCGCTCATGTGAATTTTACGTAGTATCTCTTTTAATTTATTTATTATGTCAGATGCATTTAGTGTTATATAATATACATAATTTTCATTTCTTCCAGTATGTACCAAACCTTGTCGACGGAAGTATTCACGTATTTCTTCTTTTGTTTTATTTTCTACTTCATTTGCTTTTAATATTACTGATACTGCAACATTAAAATTAAAGTCTAATACTTCTATATTTTTTCTTTTTAATGTATTTACAAATGAATTACCTTTGGATTCGATTGCTTTCTGAATATTATCCAATGTTTTATTGATTTCTTCCACATTACTTATATTTATTTCAACATTAAAACTTGGTTTACTTAATGCATCATTGATCATTGATAATTCATAATCATACGGTGCGCCAAATTTGAGTAATGCTTTTTTATACTTCATAATAGCACGTTCGTGTGAATTACCACGCGATGTGTACTTTTTTTCAAATTTTCCGAATGATAACATTTTTGTTCTTTTATTTATTAAAACACAACTATTTTTTTTTCAGGAAGCCACAGTGTCATTTTGGAAACTTTCGATTTTTGAGGAAAAAAATTAAGAAATTAAATTTATTAATTCATTAATAAAATGGAAGGTATTGTATACTTAATTCAACCTGTAGAACTCGTTGGTACTAATAGATATAAACTTGGATGTTCTAATAAAACATCAATTCAACGTTTGGTTGCTTATAAGAAAAATTCACGTGTTCTATGTGTTAATTTAGTAAAATCTCCATTATTTGTTGAAAAGAAGCTAAAAGAATCATTTCTACAAGAGTTTGACGCTGCTGGTGGTAATGAATATTTTATTTGTGATGATGAAACAAAGATGTATTTATTATTCCATGGAGTCGTAGGAAAATTCTTCAATACAATTGAAGATTCTGTTAATTTTGATGATCCTTTGGTATATTTTGCTTCACTAAACAACAAAAAAGTACACGTAGAACAACAACAAGAAGAAGTTGGGTCACAGGGTGTAACCACGGATGTTAATGTTGTTGAAGAATCCGTAGTAGATTCACAAGAAGTTAATGTCACTACTACTACGAACATTGAAGAATCCGTAGTAGATTCACAAGAAGTAGATCCAGAAATTACAACAACCACGAACAACAATGACGATTCGTCGTCGTCTTCATCATCGTCGTCAGTAAAACCTGTAAAGAAACAAAGGAAACCACGTAAGAAAACTGCACCAAAAGTTAAAGATGATTCGTCAGATGATTTTTGTGCATTGTCTGATTCTGATGATTCTGATGGTTCTGGTTATTATCGTTATGATAATTATACTTATTGTAAAGTTATATATTCATATCAAAATAATCCTGAAGAAGCAGAAATTATAAAAATAATGTATAAAGAAATATTAAAAACTATTGCTGCAAAATACGTTGTAGTTGATTATAAACAATCTATTGGTGTTATTGCTGGTAATAAAAAATGTGATTTTGATCAATTACGTAATACATTCCAAAGTAAGATTAATGCTTACAAGAGAATAAAAGGTATTGAATTAAAAACACGTTTTCGTTACTGTGAAATTGATGGAGATATTAAAGATGTATTAACAAAGGTTGTTGGTACTATTGTACAAAAAAAAAGATTATTATAATTCTGTTTCATCCGTTGTTAATTCATGTTCTACATGATATTTACAATCATGTGTTAAATTGTATGCATAAAGTAATTTTTGTAAGTCCTCTATTGTGTAATTAATAAAATAAATCATTTGGTCATTAAACATTTTTCTGTTAGCTTTGTTATACGGGAAATAAATAATACCTTCTGATTCTGATGAACACAAAAAATTTATTATTTGTAAAAACAATTGAGTATTTAATATCACACCACCAAATTCATATGTTTTAGAATCACCTAATGTTGTTCTTGTTACTTCATATAAATCAATTAAATTTAATAATACTGTTGTTTGCTGATAATAAGTTTTTTCATACTTTGTTAAACCTTTTTTTTCTGATAAACCTGTAAACACAATTTTCATGAATTTTTCATAAGGTGAAGAACCCGAATTATTATTATTAATATATTGTGATATTTTTCTAAGTATTTCAGTCTTCGTTGTATCTATTATATTATAAATTTCTTCGTATGTTTCAGGTAAATGTTGTTCATTTTCTTGCATTAAATGAGAACCAAATGTTTGATCTATTTTTTGTAGATCTATTCGATTTGGTCTTGTATTCTGTGGTATTGTTGTTACATAATGAATAGTTAACTTTTTATCACGACATTCTTTATTCAATGACATCACGCGTACAACACTTTTTAAAGGATATGATTGTTTATAACAACCATATTTATAAAAAGGAGATATTACATAAAATTTAATTTGTGTCACAACAGGAATTAAATTTGTTTCATGTTCCTCAAACATTTCTTTTACTTTATTATTATTTAAAAATAACCAAAAACCTTGTATAATTCTTTGTACACTCAAGTTGTCTGTTGAACGATTATTTGTATACACCATCCTTGAAGAATTTATTATTTTGTGAATATCTAATGATGTATCTATTTCTGTTAAATTTGTGTAATGTAATATAAAAATTATAAAAGAACTCCATAACATACAATAACCTTTTAATTCATTTTTTTTATATTTTCCAATATCGAATGATTGTAATCCATTTACGTATGGTGTTGTTACATAAGGAGGTATGACTTCAATACCATGATCTTTTAATAAATTATATAAAATACAAAATACCTTTTCAGTTACCCATTTGGAATCAAAATTATCAAAATAACTTCCATGTGGTTCGTAATAATACGCTTTTTTTTCTTTTTTATCATACACCAAACAATTTCTGTGATTAATAATATTCTTCTTTTTACGAAGTCCTTCAAAGTTATATTCAGACAAACCTACAAAAAAAGGTATATATCTAGTTTCAGTTGGAAATAAATTTGAATATGTATTTATAATTTCATGAAGAAGGTTTAGGTCATATTCGCGATCACCAATGTATATTTTACAACCATTTAATGTCTGATTTGGACTGTCAAAAATAAAATCAATTTCTGGTATTATTTTATTTTTATCTTTTAAAATTACATGATTACCAATATTTCTTTCCGAATAAATATTATCAACAAACCATTGTGTATTTTGATTCAATGTTGTATTATACTTTCTTTGAATTTTGTGAAAAAATGCAAATAGGTATTCAAGACTTTCAAATTCAAATTTTGGTATATTAACTTTTACAGTAGTGTCAACTACGTTTGTGTTGTAGTAATTAATTAAATATGGATTATCACGTACGTTGTCACGTGCGTTGTCACGTGCGTTGTCACGTGCGTTGTCACGTGCGTTGTCACGTGCGTTGTCACGTCTTTCAATTTTTTTATTCTGATTCCTAGCCCATGCTTCCTGAAATGCATCTTCATCTTCGTACATATCAGGATCATCAATAAATTCAGAACTGTCATCATCATCTGATGACATATTTGTTTCGTTTGTTGACATTTTTATTTTATTTGTAACACAACAGAAAAAATATATATTTTCAATTAAATAAAATGAACAAAATAAATTCAAACGACACTATATTAGAAGAACAAATTGACATTGCATATGTACCAACTGATGATGAAGTATTAAAATATGCAAAATGGTTAGGTATGGATTTAGAAAAAGATCGTCATTTATTATGGATTGCTAAAGAAGGTTTAACATTACCATTACCACCTCATTGGAAACCATGTAAAACAAACGATACGAATGAAATATATTACTTTAATTTTGAATCAGGTGAATCATCATGGGATCATCCATGTGACGTTTATAATCGTAAATTATTTGAAGAAAAACGTGGTGATAAATAAGAATGTTATTTTATGTATTTCTTTTGATACATACGATCTCCGTATAATGTTAATTCTACAGGTAATGTAACAGGCCAAAATATAGACATAAATATTGATTCTATAAATGACATTGCACCATTTGAACATGGTTTATGTTCACGTGCTTCTTTATTTTTTTCATATTGTATTGGTGTTAATGTAACAAGAGATGTAAAATATCCAATTAAATATATTTTTGCTTGTAATCTTGTTATACTCATTTTTTAATTGTATTCATACGATTCTTGTGTAAATCATTATGTATATTCACGCAATAAAAAAAATACGGACACTAATCATTTGATTCGTACTCTTCACCAATGTCGATTGAATGTGAAGCTGAACATTGACATCCCGGGTGGATATATAATGTCTCTGTTGACAGATCAGCACCGGCACATACATTTGGATTTCTCTGAATCAAACTGTATTCGTTTTTCGAGCACTCAATGTCCATCATGGTAAGTGAGTAGTGAGTTTTCGTGGTACACAAACGCGTCCGTATATGTACTTAACCATTCGAACTTTTACTTGAACAATGGTTCACTATTCATCAGTTCACTTTGGTATATTTCAGGAATTTTCTTGGATCATACGAATTTTTTTTCGTCCAGTTCGGGGATCGAACCAATCCAAGAATTTTCCTGAAACAACCCATTGAGTCAGATCATAGTCAAACCCACGACTAAACCACTCAACCAACCTTTACAGATTGCATGTGAAGCATTTTTGTGCTCATGATGGTAGTAATAAAATCTACATATATAAAATACAAATGATTTCTAGACTAATATTATTTGTTTTCAGTAAACAAATTTCAACTATTACGTATCTCATATGTAAATAAATAAAATAAAAAAGATGTCAGACACATCATCTGATTTTTATGAATCTTATGATTCTTATGAAGAAGACAATAATACAACAAATGCTCAACAAAAAACATGTTCATGTGATCCTGACGATTTTGTTAATTTACCATTGAGAAATTATATTGAATATAATAATGAAAACAAAGATTTATACTGGGTAAATATAGGCTATAATTTAGATGTAATTCAATTAAAAGTAAATAATATATTTTATAATATTTTTCAATTAAAATATGGAAAATCATATAAAGTATCTAAATATTTTTTTAATTTATCCGACGATATCATGATGTTAAGAATGTGTATTGATACTGTTGTGCAACAAGATTATCATCATTTAATATTTGCAATTAATTTTGAAGAAAAAATAATTCCAATTACAAGTATAATGGGATGTATATTAACACATTATGGTAATCCGCAATTTTCACAAATTTTTAATGGTAGAACTAGAACAAAAAATATATCAAATAATGATAGAACATATATAAATAATACATTATTTGATCTTGAATCCGCGTTAGAATTTATTTTAAAACAAGCAAAATTGATTAATCATTGTGAATATAAAAAAATAAAAAGTTATTGTGGTAAAATAACTAAAAAAATAAATAATATTAAAATAAATATTTAAAATTGATGTATTTTTGTAATTTTTTAGATGTATTCATACCACAATTTTTCCAGAAAAATGTATTTCAACTATTACGTATCTCATATGTGAATAATAAAAAAAGATGTCAAAAGACATACGTACTTTTTTTAAAAGTGCTTCAACAAATACAAATGCAAGTGTAACAAGTAATGGTATTGTAACAACAAATACAAATGCAAGTGTAAATAAACGCAAACGTCATCGTAATGAAGAAGAATATGACGAATCAGACCCACATACACAACGTCAAAAATCAATTGCATCTTATATTATTACGGGAAATGAAGAAATACATTTATTAATTGCACGTGCTGGTTGTACAAAAACATCAACAATAATAATGACAGTTGATGAAATCAAAAAACGTATACCAGATGTAAAAATATTATATGTTACATATAATAGCGCAATGAAAGATGAAGCCAGACAAAAATTACGTAGAATAATTGGTGAACAAGTAAAAACAAATGTACATTCATATGATTCATTAATTGGATATATAATGGGTGTTTTTAATAACAAAGCAACATCAGAAGATAAAAGTAAAATTACATTAACAACAGATGTGTATAAAATAATACCATGTTTTGAATATATATTTATTGATGAAGCACAAGATTTATCACCTCAATTTTTTTATGTAATAAATATATTACATCTTCATAATCCAAATGCAAAATTCATATTTTGTGGTGATCCTCATCAAAATTTATATGATTTTCGTAAAGATTCATTAAAAGCGGATCATCGTTTAATAACACTTTCAAATCAATGTGGGTCATTTATTGGCAAACAAATTAAAACTCATGAATTATTTGTGTCAAAACGTGTTACATCAAGTATTGCAAAAGTTATAAGTAATGGTTTATATAATGATCCATTATTTTTACAATCAACAAAAAATGGATGTAAAGTAGAACTACATGAAACGCGTAATATTGGTAGAGAATTATTTCGTAAAGTTACAAATTTGATTCAAGGAGGTGTACATTTAAAAGATATAGTGGTTTTAGTACCAACACGTAATTTTATTGAAAGAAACACAAGTTTTATAAAATGTGTTGATAATAATTTCCGTGTGCGTCTTGCTTCTAGTGAAAAAGATGCAACACAAAAAGAATTAAATATTCAAACATTTCATTCATCAAAAGGTTTAGAATGGGATTTTGTATTTGTTCTACCATTTGATGAAAGTTTATTTAATTACAAGAATTTTTCACATTATAAAGAATCAAATGATATACCAAATGCATTATATGTTGCAATGTCAAGAGCAAAAATAAAATTATTTTTGTTAGGTAACCCACAACAACGTTTACAACGTTTTAACCGTAAAAATTGTGAAAATGATATTGATATTATTTATGATGACAATGATGATAATAGGTCTAAACTTCCACCTCCACCACCACCACCACCACGTTCAATGTCAAATAGTAATGATGATACTGATGATGTTACTACAAATGATAATGATGACATAATTGAACGTACACATTTAAATCAAAATAAATTAAAAGATTCATCAAGAAATATTGCAAGAAGAATTGATAATGTATCATTTCAACATTATATTGAAAAAAATATTGAAATTAATGAAGTAGAACAACAACAGTGTTACACTAATCATTTTACAGAAGTTGCTAATAAAAAGCTTATTGTACAATTACGTAATGGTACACATCAAATAGATGCTCAAGAAATTATCCGTGAAGCATTGATTTTTTCATATGAAATAATTAGTCAAAATAAAAATCCAAGGTCTACATTATTATATCAATTTTGCTATGATTATTTTGTTCAGAATAAAGAGTATTTAGAAAGATCATTTTCAAGAGATAAATATCGCAATGTAATAAGAAGTATTGAAAATTTAAATCATACATCGTATGTTGATATTAACAAATTAATAATTTTGAAAACATGTATTTCTAGTATGGATTTTCAAAATTATAATCAATATCCTCCAGGTAATTATGAATTTTTATGTCATGAAGACTTTGTTAAACTCAGTAATTGTGTCGAAAGAATTATTTCAATTACACCTCTTATTCAACAATCACAATTAATAGCATTTCAAGGAAATCAAAATTTAAAAATAAGACGTGATTTTTTTAATAAAAAAGATCAAATGTTATTACCAGATGACGAAACACCAAAATTTGATAATAGATTTAATAGAAATTTTACAGAATATGAAATTGCTTGTATGTATGATTCTAAATTAAGATTACAAACAGGTCATGAATTCATTTTGAATTTTTCAATGGGTGATTCTAATTTCAGTGAAATATTAAATTCTATTATGTTAAATTATAATTTTTTAAATACATCATTACGTGGTATTTTAATTGCAAATGTTACAAATGGAAAAGTTTATAGAATTCATATGGTTCAGGATCATGTATGTCAATTTATGAAATATATTGCACAAATTGAATTTTGTCATATGTCATTCAGTTTAAAAAGAAACACAACTGTAAACTATGATAATACTAAATTAGATGATGAATCATACGTTCCTTACGTAAATCAATATTTAACAGAAGGTGATTCTATGTATGGTTATGAAATTGATTACTTAGAAAATGATGAATAATGTATATATATTTTAAATAAAAAATGTTTGTTCATGTATGTGTTTTTGTGTAATATATATAACAAAAAAAATAATTATGTAAACATTAATTTAAAAAGCTAATTAATTACTAACCATAGTTGTGTGAGAGACAAATTTATATTTTTTTGTAAAATAAATAAAAAATAATTAAAAATATTATTTTGTGTATATAAAACATTCATACAAAAACAAAAAAAACAGCCAATATTTTATGAATCATCTGCTTCTGACGAATCATATTCAAAGTCTTTAAAGATAACATGTGATTTTCTTACGACCCCGTGATATACTACACCGTTCTTAGTATGTGTAGGGAATTTATTATAATGTTGCATAAGTACAATGATGTTATCACGTGCATGTACATCATTTTGTTCCATTACATTTTCCAACGTATTCATATGTAAGATGTCATTATCAGAATTTGTTAATTTAAATTCACGTTGGAATACTTCATGAAAACGTTGTGTATTGTATTGTTTGAATTGTTGTGCAAATTCTATTGATTTTTTATTGAATTCATTTACAGATTCTACTGAATTCGTAGTAGGTAACGATGGATGTATTGGTTTTACTGATGTTGGTTCATCAATACTACTAGGTTGAACGTAATTATATTTTCTATAACTTAATGACCTCTTTGAAAGAGGATGTACACGTCCATCTACTAAATCGAACACACGTAGGATATTTTCGAATACATCTGGTTTCAAAACCCAAAAGAATTCACGATTAGGACTAACTCGGTATTCGGCAAAGATCTTGTGAATAATCTGTTCTTTTTCATACGGTCTGGTGCAATATTTAGCTATTGCAACGTAGAAACCTTCTGAAACAAACGTATTATTTGCTTGTTGAAGTCTTTTTTGAAGATCTACAGTCATACCAATTTTAATTTGTTCGCGATCACGATAGTTTACAAGAGCGTAAATGTATCCCTCTTCTATGTGTTTGTAGTCAGTACTGGAATTATTCATTTTTTAATTAACATGTTCATTTTTAATTTTTAACATAAAAATATGAAATGATCTGAATAAAATACAAACATATAAAATAAAATGTCAAAAAGATCATTTGATTTCGAAGAAGTTGTAGAATTCTACACAACCGTTGAAGAATCAACAACAAATGCTCAACCTGTAAAAAAAAAGTATAAATATGTATGTGTTCATGGTGTAGAAAAAAGACGGTGTAGAGAGGGGTGTGGAGGAAATGCATATTGCATTCACGATAAACGTAAAGATTATTGTAAAGAATGTAATGGAAGTGCGTATTGTATACATGGAAAAAACAAACGTTACTGCAAAGAAGGCTGTGGTGGTAGTGCGTATTGTGAACATGGTAAACAAAAAACAAAGTGTAAAGAATGTGGAGGTAGTGGACTTTGTACTCATGGAAAAGAAAAATATCAGTGTAAAGATTGTGGTGGTAGTGGAATATGTGTTCATGGTAAACAAAAATATCATTGTAAAGAATGTGGAGGTAGTGCATTTTGTATTCACGATAAAGAGAAAAGATATTGTAAAGAGGGTTGTGGAGGAAATGCACTTTGTATTCATGGAAAACACAAGAGCCACTGTAAAGATTGTAAAGGAAATAGTTATTGTATTCACGGCAAACAAAAGCCAAGATGTAAAGAAGGATGTGGTGGTAATGCGTATTGTATACATGGTATTTATAAACAAAGATGTAAAGAATGTGATGGAAGTGCACTATGTGAACATAATAAACGCAAAGAAAATTGTAAAGAATGCGATGGAAGTGCGTATTGTGTCCATGGTAAACTTAAAAAATATTGTAAAGAAGGATGTGGTGGAAGTGCATATTGCATTCATGGGAAAAACAAACAACGATGCAAAGAAGGATGTGGTGGTAGTGCATATTGTTCACATAATAAACGCAAAGAATATTGTAAACAATGTGGTGGTACTGGACTTTGTTCAAATTCGTGGTGTGAAACGCAAAAAAATCCAAAATGTAATGGACATTGTACACGTTGTTACATCAATATGTTTCCAGATGAACCGTTTGCAAGGAATTACAAAACAAAAGAAAACAGTGTTGTTGATGCAGTAATGTCACATTTTCCAAATTTTACATGGAAGCATGACGTACGTATTG
>JACCDP011458362.1_pt1 | contig 15844 bp, 38 predicted proteins | sample 7445841 | NCBI WGS metagenome assembly JACCDP01 (sample SAMN15323441, study PRJNA562643) | freshwater metagenome | isolation source: river surface water | place: USA:Blue River Watershed | collected 2017-08-17 | reverse complement strand
TTTGGAAAAAATGCTCACAAAATTTTAGGTGAATTAATTTATGATGATATAAAAAATAAATTATAATGAAATCACTATTCACATTCGGTTGTAGTTACACTGAAGGTTTCAGAATGAAACATGATAATTATGACAAATATTATCAATTTTTAGGTGGAAGAATTCCTGAATCATGGCCAAATATTCTGTCTAAAAAATTAGAATGTAACTTAAAAAATTGTGGTGAAGGTGCATCCGGAAATCATCAAATATTTTTAGAAATTTGTAAAAATTGTAACGAATTTAAAAAAGAGGATATTGTTGTAGTCCAATGGTCTTTTATTGAACGATATAGAACTGCAGATGATTACGGTGGATGGTTAAAAAAAGGACCTGGTTCACAATCATTCTTCGATAAAGAAATTATGTCAGATGAATGTCATGAATCAATATTAATAAACAGATCGAAAAAACAATATATTGATGAAATATATGATTATGAAAAAATTTTAGATAGATTATCAAAAGAAGTTGGATTTGAAATTTATTATTGGACAATTATAAATGAATTAATTTATAACCAACCAAAAGATATTTTAAACAATAAAAAATATCTTTTGTGTGATTTAATAAAGGATCAATACGATAATGTTTTTACAATTGTTTTAAAAAACGGAGGAAAATGGATTTTCGAAGAAACGAATAACCAAATTAAAGACGGACATATGGGAGAGTTAGGTCACAAAATACAGGCCGATTTATTTTACAAACATATAATGAAATATAGATAATCAAATTTTTTTTTATTGTTTATTTTTAATACATTTGATTATGACATTTAAATTCTTATCGAACGAAAACAAAGGAGAAAGTAATTTACTTAGAGTTCAAAATGAATGTAAAGAATTGATTAGAAGCATCATTCATAACGAATCATATATTACAACAATATATCCACAAAGATATGAATTTAGAGGTTGTTCATATAATGTTTTAAGTATACAATATTGGTTCGATGAAAGTATTAGACAAATGAGATATGAATCTGTTGTAGAACATGGACGATATACTGTAAGAGTGGATAGTAGATATATGTAATTGATATTATGAGACAATTCAAATTTTTTAAAGGTCACATTGGAACATTAGATGAGTTGGATGAACAAACTTTTGCAACTGCATCAATCTATAATCCAAATACATATTGGACACCTGAAGAATCGGAAAGATTACGTATTGGACGTATGGAAAATGCTAATCACTTTCTTGCACGTATGGAACAAATGCGTAATCATGGAATTATTTCTCAGGAACAATACAATTTAAATAGAGATATGTTTGCCCAACAAGAAATAATAAGAAGACAACGAATAGATAACGATAATGCAATTAGATTATTTCAATCGACAACGACAATAACTGTAAATCCAACACTTTGGACTAAAATTAAAATATTTGGAACACAAGTTAAATTATTTTTTAAAGAGTGTTTTCAACAGGAACCAATTGGTTTAATTTTTGTAACCATTTTATTTTGTCTTGTTTCATTTATTGGTATTATGAAATTATTTGGTGCATGAGAAAAAATTTTAAATTTTTGAGAGGTGATGAAAATGAAAATCATCTTATTTCACAAAATGAATGGAATAGGAGAATAGATGCTTTGACTGAAAGAATCAGACAAGAAGAAATTAGAAGAGAAAATGACGATGAGTTTAAGATAATGACTGATAATTTAATTAAATCACTCGAAGAACCTAAATTATCATTATGGACAAAAATATTCTTGAAAATTAAAACTCACTCATATATTGATAATATCTCTTTCTATTTAGTTTTAATAGGAGCGATTTCAATTTTTATATATGGTTTATATACTCATTAATTAATATTTATACTTTATGGACTATAAGATATTTTGTGATTTAGACGGTGTATTGGTTGATTTTGAAAAAGGATATTTAGAATTGACTGGTATAGATTTAAAAGGAGAACATATAGATGGTCCTAGATTTTGGGAACCTGTTAATAAAAAAGGATATGACTTTTGGATTAACTTAGATTGGATGAGAGACGGTCGTGAATTATGGGATAGTATAAAAAAATTTAACCCATCAATACTATCGGCACCCTCAAAACAACCAGATTCAAGAGTTGCTAAACATGATTGGGTAGATAGGGAATTAGGTAAAAATGTTGAATTAATATTAAGAAGTGCGAGCAATAAAAAAGAATTTGCGGCACCAAATCACATTTTAATTGACGACAGAGATGATAATATAAATGATTGGAATGAATATGGTGGAATTGGGATTCTCCATAAATCAACTAAGGATACTTTAAATAAATTAAATGACTTAGGATATAATTTTAAATTGTAAATTATGAGTTCAAAATTTTTTAATAACCCACAACAACCAAAAATTGTTAAAGGAGATAAGAAACCAATACCAACTAAACCCGTTAAATCTAATACACAGATTAAAAAAACTGGTAGAGGTAAGTAATGAATAGAAAAGAATATAGAAAACTTCTTGAGGACCCTAAATGGAAAATAAAAGCATCTTATATCAGGAAGAGAGATAACCACACTTGTTGTAGATGTGGGAAAAAATCGAAGAGATTACAGGTTCATCACAAACAATACATAGACGGATTAATGCCTTGGGAATATGATAACTCGTATTTGGAAAGTTTATGTTCGACTTGTCACAAAAAAGAACATAACATCAAACCGAAGAAATCAAAAGTGGTTAAACCCAAACCTAAGAAAGAACCTAAGGTGAAGAAACGTTTAATTCAGGTTAAGTTAATTCCCGATTAAAAAAAAATTTTTTTATTATAAAAAATGTTGTATATTTGATGTATGAATACGTCATTTATATTATGTTTTATTTTAATATTTCTACCTTACGAGATAGAAAATTATAATAAAAAGATTAATGAATCAATTAGTCCCATTACACCAATAATTGTAACCGCAACCACTTACAGACCAACTGAAGAGGAAACTGACACGACTCCCAATATCACAGCATCTGGGTTTAAAATCGATTTAAACAACCCTAAACGTCACAAAATTATAGCGGTATCAAGAGATCTTAAACGTAAATGGCCATTTGGTTCAAGGGTATATATTAAGGGTGTTGGGAAACATGACGGAATTTATACTGTTAGAGATGTAATGAATAAACGTTACAGAAAAAGAATCGATATTTTAATTGGTCACAAAGACAAACAAATCACATATAAAAAAGTAAAAGTTTTTATATTAAATTAAAAATATTATATTTGTTTTAAATAAAATTATAACCAATGGCAAAGTTTACAAAAAAATGGTTGAAAGATTTTGAAAAAAGATATAAAAATCTTTTCAAGGAACTCGATGGTATGGAAAATGAATACCAAGAAATGTTAGATTCAAATCCAGACGTATGGGAATTGAATAGGTGGTACACAATGGAAACACACACATTTAAAAAATCCTCTAAACCATCAATTTATCACTACACCCAAGATGATAAAGATGATGAACATATTGAAATAGGTATTGATGCAAGTAAATTAATAAGTTTCGGTTTACCGGTTTATGATTTAAAGGAATTGATTGAATTCAGAAATAAATTAACCGACGCAATCGATAAGTTTAAAAGACCGTTGGAAGAAGTTAAGGAAACATTAACTGATGAATGTGAAGATGAAGAAGGTTGGGAAGATAATGAGTATAGTGAATATACCATCCAAGCGTCAAGAACCTGTGTTCAAACTTGGACTCATACTGTTTCAGCTAGAAGCACTTGTGAGGCATATAGACTGGTGCAAGAAGATGAAGATGGGTCTACACATGATCAAAATGATGATTATGACGATTATGGTGAAATCGATTATGAGTCAATTTAATTATGAAAATCATAGAATATATAAAGAATTTATTTGTATGTGAAACCCCTGAAGAGAAATTACTCAGAGAACAATGGGAGAAAAGATTGGATGAAATAATCAAAAAAATGGGTAAATAACTTATTTTTCAGGGGTATTTATAAGAATGAAGTTTTTGGAATTATTTGAATCAACAGAAGATGTTCTAATTAAAAGAGCAAAACACGTTTATGCTGCATTTAAAAAGGGTGTAATTTCGGTTGAATGTAATGGACCAAAAAAGATAAGTTATGATTTACCGGATAATGTTGAATTTAGAACGATAAAATTAAAAGATGGTAAATTATATCCTTGTATAGAATTACCTGAAGAGGACGGTGAAATTGAATGGTTCGAGGATGGAGAAAAAACGAATTGCACAGATTATACTAATGAGCTATTCTCAATATTAAATGAAAAATTTGTAAAATTTAAGGTTGTTTTATTGGATTATAATATTTGGATTGAATATCCAGGTTATGACTATATTGAAGATATTTCACAAGTCATGGGTATAAAATATAGTAACAGAGATGAAGACGAAGAAGAACTTGATGAATCTAGTGGGGTTCCACCACAACCAACAGAAAAACAACTTAAAAAGGTAAAATCGGTTTATACCGCACTTAAAAGTGGGATATTAAGAATTGCAGATGCTAAAGTAAGATATGTTTTATCTGATGAATATGATGTTGAAATTAGTACATATCGAGGAGGTGTGATAGTTGTTCCTAACAATATAAAAGACACTAAAGTTTCTGTAAATTATTATTTAATTGTTGAGGAAGATGGAGAAATCCTAAGAGAATTTCTAATTGGATCTCACAATCAGAATTTAAGGGAAAAATTGGACCAAAGAGTTATAGACAGGTTCAAACAATTTAATTTAACATTATTGTTTTAATTACGATTTTCCTCTCTTCTAGTACTTAATTCACATTCGAAAATATTAATCCAATCAGTTATTGTTTTACCCATATATGGGTCAGGTATTTCCATTTCCCCATTACCCTTCAAACAATTTAAACAATTGTTAATGTGATTGTTAGTCATCCAAAAAATTGGCATCATTCTACCTTTGGCAGTTTTCCAAGTAGTATTGTGTCTATCGTAATCAATAACACCTCTTAAAAATTTGAATTTCATACCACAAATATAAAATAAAATTTTTTATTTAACAAATATTTTTATAACTTTGTAATATGAAAATACCAATACAACTACAATTTAAATTGTTTGATGACGTTTTTGTTGTCAAAAAGAAAGTAGATGATATACATGTAAGTGATATTGCTGATATGTATAAATCTGTTTTAGTTCCAATATTTGGTGAAGAAAGTTATGAAAACTTAATTATTAATATTGCGGAAGATATTAAGAAAAAAAGAAACGACCATGTTAATAAGTGTGTGGATAAAAAAACATGGAAAAATGTTTGGGTTTTTTTAAAAAAATTATGTAAATTTGGAATAAGATAAATTAAAATTTAAATATTATGGCACAAGTATCTCTAAACAAAAACAGTTGGCATTTCAAGTATTATTCTTTTGTGGTAAGTGACACTCCACCAAAAACATTATGTCCTTACTTTTGGACAATGGTTGCGTTAATTATTATATCACCACTTATTGCGGTGATTAGTTTGTTCGTTTTTATACACAAACACATTTCATTATTCTTTGATAAGGTTGTTCCTAAAAAACAAAAGAAAGAAAAATCTTTTGAACAAATTGAAAAAGAATGGGAACTAATGAAAGTGAATAAAAAAAGAAGAGAAGAAAAATGGAATAAAATCGGAGACAAAGTTAGTTGGGGTTTTAAATTTATAGTTCTTCCGTTATTATTGGTTGGTTTAATATATAAGGTTTTCACATGGGGAGTTAAAATCGGATGGATTAAGTTTTTAGTTCATTTAGGTTTGGCAATATTAATAATTGCATTATTTCTTGGATTTATTTTTTTATGGGAAAAGTTCATCGATAAAGTTTATGATAGAATTAGTTTTAAAAGATTAAATCCATTCAATTGGAAGATTACTAACATCATTGGTGAGATGATTAAAACGGCATACACGAAGGCGTGTCCATTGATTACATGGCAAGAGACTGAAACAATTAAACTAAAATAAAATAATATGGAAATTCCTAAATCACTTGTGTATATTAAAAACACATACGCAGTAAAACCTACTGAAGAACAATTATTAGAATACTATAAAGATTATGGTTATTCCACTATCGAAGACATCTTAGAAGAACATGGCAATGGTAGTTGGGAAATTGTAATCAGAGATTGGTTTGTGAATACAAATCACACTGCCAATCATAAAAAACATCAACTAGATAATAACATCTTCAGATTTGAAAACGACAATGATGATGAAAAAGTTGAAGTTGTTAGTGATGAAGATTGGGAAGAATATGAAGAAGATGAATTATTATTTTAAAATAAAAAACTATTTTTATGGGACACATTAAAGTATTTTACACAGAAGGTTATAACACATGGGTTGTTAAAGAACCAGTTGAAATTAATTTAGATGACTATCCAGAATTGAATGGAATGTCAAAAGAAGAAATTGAAAAGTATCTAACTGAAAATGCTGATAAGATGAAGAGTAGTGAAGGTGATGACCCCGATACCTATTCTTTATATGATGAATGTTTTGACCAAGATGAAAGAAGAACTAAGGAATATAATAACGAAGTTAGTTTTCAAATTGAAGAGTAGTGAGAATACTCTTTGATATTGAAATGTACATACTTTTTTCATTAGGGATTTGGGCGGGTATAACTCTATTAACAAAAAAGAAAAAGTGAGTATAAGAAATTTTAAATTTTTGAGCGATGATGAACCATTAGATTTTGAAGAATGGGATGGTGCGACATGGTCATATGTTAGGTTTGAAAATTTAAATCAGTACAATTACGATGTAATGGTTGAAAATCATTATGGAATTCGTTCTTTTTTAAATCAATTTCCTAATAATTTTATAGTGTCAATACTTTCAATTACCGGACCAAATGGTGTAGTCCATAGTTTAGATAATCCAGATGCGGGTTGGGGATTTAATATTCTAACTGATTTAATTACAGTTGAATGGATAAGATACATAGAGAGTGATTAAAGTTTGAAATTTAAAAATTTTTTCATTATATTATACTATAATGAAACCGTTTAAATTTCTGACACGAACATATACATTTAAGGATATTACATTATCAATGGAGATTATTGAAGCCTCTATTGAATTATGTAAAGAATATAATAGATATGTTAATTTTTGTAGAGAAGATTATCTAAGACAAAATCCACGAATCAATCCAAATTCGGATTACGCATTTCCAATTCCTCACAACAACATTGAAAGAGAATTCCCTGAAGGTTTATTATGGCATGGTGGTTCAGATTACTATGAAGAAGAAGATTTAATGAAACATTTTGTCTATATTGATTCACCCGGTGAAGGTCAAATAGACGATTACTTTTTAGAAATCAATGAAGATGAGTTCGGTGGATTTCATATCCATGAAATAGGTAGAGATAGATCAAGATGGGATTAAATTCTTCTTAAATAATTTTTTCTAATTCCTTTATCTTTTTTACCAACCACATTAATAACATTAACATGAGGATATATATTTTCAATTTTATTATATGTGTGACCACTATCTGATGGTACGACCAATCTGATTTCACTATTTGGATAATGTTTCTTTAGATATTCATTTACAAATAGAACATCTTCATGGGGTTCAACTTCCGCAACAACATACACAATATGTTCATTTTCAACGTGTTCTTTTTTAATCCACATGGTAATAAGATTATAATGTAACAAAACTAATAAAAATTTGTTATTTTCAAAAATAAAATTTAATTTTGGTTATGATGTATTTTTTAATTTACGTAGTAGGGTTCATTTTAACATTAACATTCTTAAAGTTATTCGGTAAGAAGATGGGATTTGATTATGATTCATTTGATAACACTTACGACGATTGGGATAATAACGCACAAGCATACTTATTCTTTTCGTTATTTTGGTTTATAATCTCACCAATGTTTTTAATCATTATGTTTTTCAAGTTATTATATAAATTTACTCAATGGTTTTTAAAATACCCAAACGTTTAATATGAAAGAAAAGACAGAAGTTAGAATGATTAAAGATAGCGGACCAAACAATATGGATAAATGGGAAGCCGGACAAACTGGTTATATTGATGGTTATACTGGTGGTGGAGGAATTGCTGTTGTAATTGGTAAAAAAATCATTATTTGTGACACGTGGGATGTTGAAGTGATTACCGAATACGAATATCTTTACAAAAATACTCATTTAACAAATCAAATAGGACCAAGATAATAATTTAATTTATGAATAAAAAAGGATTTTGTGTTGCGCCATTTAGAAATGCAGAATTTCAATCAAATGGTTTAGTTTGGCAATGTTGTTCTGGTTGGTGGAGTGAAGAAGAAAAAAGATGGGTAAATGCTTGGGTAAAGTGTGGGCCTGCAGGTAATGCTATAACTGAAGATTGGGATAAAATTTGGAATAGTGAAGTTGCAATCAAATTAAGAGAATCCATGCATGACGGTAGTATGAAATATTGTGATGAAAAAGAGTGTGGATTTTTACAAAGATGGAATAATGAAGAAATAACGGATGATGTATATGACAATGGTTATTTCCCAATTTTTGATGAAAAAACATTTCATAAACTTTGGAACAATAAAACTATTAACCCAACGGGAGAAGAGAAGTTTAAAAAAATTATTGAAGAAAAAATATCAGATTTACCTTGGGGACCTGAGTGTGTTATATTCTCTCATGATAGAAGTTGTAATTTGAAATGTCCATCGTGTAGAACTGATTTTATTAATACTACCGGTAAAGAGAGAGAAAAGTCAGAAACAATACAAAATAAGATTTTAGATTTTGCTATGAACGATGCTCACGAACTATACATTACTGCAAGTGGTGATGGATTTGGAAGTGAGTTTTGGAGAAATCTTTTGAAATCAATTACGATGGAAAAATATCCAAATACTAAAAATTTACATCTACATACTAATGGAAATGGGTGGACAGAAAAAATATGGAATAATTTAAAAAATCTACATTCAATACCAAGAATAACTGCGGAAATTAGTATTGATGCATGTACAAAAGAAACATACGAACAAATTAGAGTTGGTGGTAATTGGAATATTCTTTCTAAAAATTTAGATTTTATATTTACAAAAATACCAAATTTAGATTTTGTAAGATTAACATTTGTTGTTCAAAATAACAACTATATGGAAATGATTGGTTTTGTTGAAATGGCAGATAGATTACAAAAATTAAATGGTATGAAAACGGAAGTAAACTTTATTCACATTAATAATTGGGGGACTTTTTCAGATTCGGAGTTTATGATTAAAAACATCTCAAATGATAAACATCCTGAATATAGTATGTTCCAAACAGAAGTTGTGAAATTAAAAAAAATGAGAGAAGAATATACGAATCTTCAAATTTTCACAAATTTCTAAAGTTATTGGGTGTTCTCATATACTAAATTAAGATATTTATATTATAAACAAACACAATGAAAAAATTTTATATCTTAAAACAATTATTACCAGGTTCTCCTGTGTGGGTTGCAAAACTAAATCCAACTGACACGACGTATGAGTACGATACACAAAACCAAGCAAACAATGCCCTAAATGGCGTACAATCGAACTATCCCGATAATCTGTGTAAGGTAGGTCAATTATAGGAAACAGTTAAATTAATGAAACTATTAGATATTATTAAGGAACAAAGGGAATTACCCAGTGTTCAAAAGAAAAAGATTAGAAATATCCATACATATTTAAAGTCGGGTAAGATTAAAATACATTTCAAAACCGTAAATGGTGATAAAGATTATAATCTTAGATATGAACTTCCCGACAGTTACCAACCGTTTATAACATCTCACGGTTCTATGGGGGTAGAATACACGGTGGATATGACCAATGAGGAAAAACCTGTGTTTCCATGTAAAATATGGTTAAATGACCCTAAGCAGGGGGAAATTCTACTAAACGATAAATTAACCAAATACGATATTGATAGAATATTATACGGGTCAAATGATTCAGGGTGGCAAACAAATAGAGTAATTAGTCATGGAAGATTATATCTAAAGGGATTAGAAGAGATATATGACAGGTTCAGAAGATTCAACATATTTGTTAATATGTTCCCAAAGGAAAATTAATCAATAGATATTTTCAACAAATTTATTTAAAAAAAGGGCATAATTCCAAAAAATTTTGTAATTTAGTGGAATGAATAAGAAAAATGCTCAACCCTCAGTTGTTTATATCCTTCAAATGGGGGAATTTGACATATATCGAGTGGGCATGACCACATTCCAACGAAAAAAGGATAGGTTTAGAATATTACAACATGGAAATCCTTATAAATTAAAATGTGTGTTTATTCAAGAGTTCGGACCAATTATTGCACCTATTGTTGAATCAATGTTATTAATCAAACTACACAAATATAAGGGACAAACTAATGATTGGTTTCATGTAAGTTACGATAAAATAACTGAAATAATTTCAAATTTATGAGTATAGGTGTTCAAATATTATTAACCGTTGCGGTGGTATTATTGTTGTGTGGGTTGGTTGCATTAATTGTAACAATGACCGTTAATTCATCAAGTTACAAATACTATAGAGTAACTTATTACGCCATCAAGAATTGTAATTATGTTATGGTAAGAAATAGTTTTAATCAACAATCGTACACGAGACCTCAAGAAACTAATTTATTTACAAACGACGAAATAATATTTTTTCTAAACAGAAATGGTGAAGTTGATGATATTAAATTATTGTCAAGACCAAGTGAAAATCATTATATACATAGTAAAGGTGGAATTGATTTATATGCAAAATATTGGTTCAAAAAGATAATAAATGCAAGAGACAAATATAATCACATGCTTTATCATCAAAGACGTGCTGATGATATGGTAGAAGATGTGACAGGAAATAATTTTTATGTTAATACATCTAAACCATCATTTAAATTTTTGAAAGGATGATAAAACAATTTAAATTTTTGAATGATAACAAATCATCAAGACCCAATATTAATATTGTATATCCAGATGATGTTATATGTCCTTTGATGAAAGAGGTATATAAAGATGGGTATTTATCTGCGATGGTAGGTAATGATATTTGTACTAATCGTTATTTAAACACACCTTACGCCTACATGTGGAACAGAGGTTGGATAAATCAACAAATGGAAAATACATATGAGAGAGTTTAAATTTTTCAATGGAACCAAATACAACTTTCAAGATGACCCACTGTATCATTTAAATGTTTATGAGAATATGGTTTTGGGTGTAATAAGTTATTGTTATAGAATGAATTTAATGCCTGTTGGATATCAACATCATTTTTATTTTGGTGAGGAAAGCAAACATATGAAGATAACTGATTTAATAACTCATAATAATTTCGAGTCTAGACATGTAAGAATTAATTATGACATATATGATATGAACGATTTAACAAATCACAACTTACATCTCTCTGAAGATGTTTTTATTGAAGCAATGAGAAGATATGAAACCATTTAAATTCCTAATGAACCCGTTAATGTATTCACATAAAAGAAGAAAAGAAAAGATTATTTTCAGAAGATTTATATTAATAATATGTTAAAAGATTTCAAATTTTTACGGATAATAAAAAAACCAAGAACATCTGTTGGAATGGTTGAACTAAAAGAAGAGTTTAATCGAAATAAACATTTGATTTTCATATGGAGTGAATATCCTGAATATCCACATGATAATAATCTATTAGAGTTTAGTGGAAACATTTTACAGTTCTATAATCTCACAAGAGGATTTACACCAACGATATATGAAATGCAAATAAAAGAAAGTGGTTATTTTGATTTGTGTGTTGTTTTTAATATACGTCAACTACTACAAAAATTTATTAGAAGAAGTGCAAAACTAAAAATAATATATAGTTTATAATGAGAGAAACAAACGAAGAATCATTGTTGTTTTCAACAATCAATTATTTTGAAATGATATCAAGAGCGGCACAAGCAATGAGAGAACAAAATGAAATAATTGAACGGATTGGAGATGAGATAACATATGTTACTCAAGTAGACAACAAAAAAGATTTTAAATTTTTTAACTAAGATGAAAAGACCATTTAAATTTTTTCAAAAACCAAGATGGGTTGGTGGTAATTACCATCTTGATTTTGACATGGATATGGCATTGATAAATGTTTTAAGATATAAACGAATGCTCAATTTAGATTTTGTTAATAGTTCAGACACTAATTTATCAAATGTAAACGTTCCAATTGATAATTGTTGGTTAAGAGTATTAACTTGGAGGACATCCCAAAACGTGATTCCTGAGATAATTGAAATTGATTACAGAATATTTGAAACAAACAATACACCAATAAATTTTACCATGAGAATGGAAGTAAATGAATTATTAAGAAGAATAGATATATCAAGAATATGAATAATAATTTTAAATTTTTAAAATCTGAACAAGAAGAACCATTAGAACCAATACCATTACCGTTATCACCTGACGAAACGATAGTTCATTATTGGAATGATGGTGATTTCAGAAATATATTATATGCTAAAGTAATATCATGGGCAAATGGTAATCATGCGTTTGGTGGTGGATGGACACGACATGCATTTGTTGGAACAATGGAGAGATTTTTTTATAATAAATTATCAGTACCAATAATTGAATCAATTGAAGCGTTGATACCAGACGGAGCAACTTTCACACAAGGTGACGGACAATATTTGCCTCATATTCATTTTCATTTTGAAGTTAGAATAATATACTATGAACCAATTTAAATTTTTCGAAAATAAAAGAGATAGAGTATTCACTCAATGGATGGATGAAATGGATGACTATCATCTCGGTGGTATTCGACATGCAAGAGAAACACCGGCACAACAATTAAAAACATTTCATTTAAATGTGATGGATAATTCAAATATATTAGGAAGAATACCTTCATATAATATTTTATTTGAACCAAATAGTCCTGTTCCTCATACATCTGAGGTTCGTTATGGAACGGTAGAACACTTAATTAATGGTGGATTTAACATTCCATGGCGTTTCATTGAATTAACAATAAGAAGAGGAGGGGAAACCCAAGATACATTCACATCATATACAATAATAACACACAATACTGTTGATGATATAAATCAAAGAGGATTAATTTTTGATTTACAGGATAGAATTATTATCAGATCCAAATCAAATTATTAAGATAAATTTATTAATTATTTTCTTCAGTTGAGGTAGTTTTTATATGTTGACATAAACTTTCGTCCCCTAACAAAAGTAGTTCATCCATATCGTCATATATTTTTTCTTCCATATCGTTATTAATTTAAGAATGTCCATTATAATATTCGTCTTCTTCTAAGTAACTCATTACAGAACGAAGACCACTATATTCACAAGTCATTTCATCTCTTTTTCTTTTTAATTCTTTTTTAACCTCTTTTGGAAAATAGACACCATCACTCTCCATATCAGCGATAGTTCTCTTAACTTGTTTGTATAAAACAACTTTTTGTTTGGGATTCATTTTTACTTTAACATCATCTTCAAATAGATTACCAATAAAACGAACGAAGTCAGCTCGTGGTCCCCTTTCTTCGGTTTCATTCATATCGATGTGTTTAAGTTCCTTATATACGACAATACCAAACACCACGAACAAAGTGGATAGAATTGAAGTGAGAACTATAATATCTAAATTCTGCATATTATTTTCTTTTAGAGTTTATAAAATTAAGAAGTCCTAAAATGGTAGGAGGCCATAATCCAATAAAAATGGCTTTGGTTGGATTGTTCTGAAACATGTAAATGTACTCACTAACGAAAATACATACTACACAAATCACCACGATAAGGATTTCACTTACACTGAATTTTTTCATATTGTTTAATTTTTAATATGGTAAAGTTAAACAATTTATTTTAAACCACCAAATTTTATTTAATCGATAAAATAACTTATATTTGTCTAATGATAGATTTTAAATTCTTATCTGAAAATGAACGAGATTCATCAGTATTAATACCCACAGATGAAGAAATTGCTCGAGCGTTGAATATTGGAAGACAGGCATACTTAAATGGACACCCAATAGAATATAACCCATACATACGACAGGAATTATATACGGCATTTGATGAAGGTTGGGATTTGGAACATTCATATGATTTATTAAGACAAGCACAACAATCGGCTAACAACAATTCCTATGAGGAAGGGTGGGAATCTGCAAGGTCGGGTCATCCATTAAATTCAAATCCGTATCTTCCTGATACAACCGATAGAACCAATTGGTTTAATGGATGGAATGCATTTGTAGATAGTCACTAATACTATTATTGTTGATTCAATATATTTATTGTTAATGAAATTATTGGACATACTAAACGAACAAGAGATATCTGATAAATTAAAAAAGAAGATATCGAATTATTATCTTTTGTTAAAGAAAGGTTCTATTGAACCTCCCGAGGGTTCATCGTTCAAGATTTATTATATTCTTCCTGACGATTATGAGTATATGTACAGAACAGCGACACCACAAGGTGAATTACCTGTGATTCGTGTTCGTTATAAAGATGTTAAATATTATTTAATTAGAAAGGAAGGAGGTATTCCTCATGAGTTAAAAAATCAAGTAACATCTGAAGAACTTTTAGAATATTTTACCAAAATTAGAATGAGATTCAGAAAATTTAACATTATACTACGTCCTTAAAAAACCCACCCAACCGAGAACGGGGGTTCCGGCGTGCGACATCCAAACCCCGAAAACCGGCTTCCGACTTTCATTTTTTCAATTATTTTCCCTATATTATCAATATGGAATTCAAATTCTTTAATACATCCAAGATATACGCTGACCTACCGTATAATCATCACATCATTAAAATGGGTCCCGTTATGTGTGATCCAGCAACCTTCGGTTCAATTAGAATTGTCTATCACAAACATATTGACCCAAATATACAACAGGTACAAAAGATGTATATATCTGAGGGTCATGAACTATGGAATTGGCCTGATATATTGTAAAAGATTCTAAATCACTAGATGTCCTCAGTGATTTCTTGTTAATAATTTATTAACATATACACCCATAAAAAAATCTATTTATATAGATGAGAATAGAAGCTCTTTTCTTATCTGATATTCATCTCGGAACCAAAGGTTCAAATGCCGACAAGGTATTAGAAATACTTAAACACTATCAACCACAAACATTATTTTTAGTAGGGGACATCATCGACGGATGGATGTTAAAAAGAAAGTTTAGATGGTCACAATCACACACAAATGTCGTGAGAAAGATATTATCTTATTCCAAGAATGGGACAAAGGTAATATATCTACCGGGTAATCATGACGAGTTTCTAAGAGAATACTTAGATATGAACTTCGGGAATATAGAAATTCACAACGAATACATATGGAATAACACCTACATTACACACGGAGATTTATATGATGGGGTCGTTAAATTAAAGTGGTTAGGTGTTTTAGGTTCAATCGGTTATGATTTAGCCATCACCATCGATAGAAAACTAAAATCGTGGGGTTATAAACGTTCTTTATCCAAATATCTAAAAGATAAGGTTAAAGAAGCTGTGAAATTTATTACATCTTATGAAGAAGAGATTGTACGTCAGGGTATCAAACATGGTTGTACAACGGTTATCTGTGGTCATATTCATCATCCTGAGGATAAACTAATCAATAATGTTAGATATCTGAATTCGGGGGACTGGATAGAGAATAACTCTTATATTATTTATGTAGATGGAGAATATACTGT
>JACCDP011484470.1_pt1 | contig 15845 bp, 9 predicted proteins | sample 7445841 | NCBI WGS metagenome assembly JACCDP01 (sample SAMN15323441, study PRJNA562643) | freshwater metagenome | isolation source: river surface water | place: USA:Blue River Watershed | collected 2017-08-17 | reverse complement strand
CCGAAGAACAACCAAAATCCTTCACTTCATATCCTTGATTTTCAAGATAAATCTTAATTTTTTCCTTTAATTGAAATCCTGCGTGATCAGCACCAATTGGAATAAGAATTCTATTCATTTCTTTTTTTTTTCGAAAGTAAACACAATAAACAATTTCATCAAGTTTTAAACATCTGAGTTTATTAAGGTCCTAAAATCAGGGTAAAAAAAGTTATTATATCAACTGAAAATTTGTTTTGTAATGGATAACATGTGAATAATTACTAAAAAGAAACTCTTGTATTTCTAGAAAAAAAATGCAAACCAAAATAGAAGTGATATATGCATTGAAAGTTAGGTGAAAGTTTCACCTATTTTCTAACGAAATAATAACACATGAATGTCTCGTTTAAAGACAAAAATTACAAACAATTATATTTAAAACATACTGTTTATAAATAACAAATAAATTGAAAATCAGAATTTTAATTCGTTTAAAATATGTTGAGAATACAGGATAACTCTTTATTGATTTATATAACTGAAAATTTATAAACATATGAACATACTTAATAAAGAAGAATAAATATTCTTTAAAAAAATTTTATTTAAATATTACTGTTCACTACTTCAACCTTGTTTTGGAGACAAGAAGAAAAAATGTAGCAATTGAAAAGTATATCTTTACTTTCTCATACAGCGCGGCGCAATGGTGAAAAAAATTATTCCAATACTCGATAATCACCCCGAAGGTATTTTGATTCTGGGTGAAAATAATCAAGTTTTGTATCACAATGCAGCCATGGCAAATTTATCGGTAACAAGTGAAATTGACCTAGCATTTTTATTTGATCAGCAAAACAAAAAAAAGTTTGATGAATTTTTAACGTGCCACGAAGAAAAGAACTCAAACTTAACATGTGAATTGAACGTCTTGTCAAATAAAGGTAAAATTAAAAATGTTGAAGTTTCACTGGTAAAGACAACTTTTGAAAATAAAAATGTCATTTTATTGATAATGAAAGATATTTCTATTCAAAATCAACTTTCCAATGAAATATTAAGGGCTGAATTAGCAGAAGAAACCAATAAAATTCTTTCGAGCGAAATAGAAAAAAGAATCAAAACAGAGCATTTATTGGAGGAACAATACATTCGAACCAGATCAATTTTTGAAAGCTCATACAATACATTTTTATTAACTCTGGATAAGGATTATAATGTGACAACTATTAATTCACACTGTAAAAATTATTTTTTTGAATTAACAAAAAGTGAATTACAACTAGGGGTAGATTTTTTTGATTTTTTCAAACCGTACTTCAAGGAATATGAATTAAAGTACTTTGAAAAAGTTTTAAAAAGTGTTTTGCAAGGAAATTCTGAACAATTGGAGATTGATTTTATCATTGAAAATAATGTAAAATGGATGGAGATTTTCTTGAATCCAATTTTCAGTATCAAAAATCATGTGTATGAAATTTCTTTGGTTGCCCATGATATAACCGATAAGAAATTGAATGAAAGGAAAATTATTGCATCTCTTGAAGAGAAAGAAGTTTTATTAAAAGAAATTCATCACAGAGTAAAAAATAATTTACAGGTTATTTCAAGTATTTTGAATCTCCAAAGTATGTATGTAAAAGATAAGAATACACTTGAAATATTAGATGAAAGTCGCAATAGAATTAGAAGCATGGCGATAATTCATGAACATTTGTATCAAACCAAGAATTTTTCATCGATTTTATTCACGGATTATATACGTAACATTGTTTCTAATTTGATAGCATCCTATAATATAGATGATAAAAAAATAGACTTTATCGATGAACTAGAAATAGTTCAATTGAATATAGATCAAGCAATACCTTGCGGTCTTATTTTAAATGAATTAGTTTCAAATAGTTTGAAATATGCTTTTCCTGCCAAAAAGGGCGGGACTATCCTTGTAGCATTAAAAGAAATTGGAAATAGCATTGAATTAAGAATTGAGGATAATGGGCGTGGCTTCCCTGAAAATTTTAACATTTTTAAAACCAATACACTTGGTTTACAATTGGTCAGTACCTTGGTAGAACAATTGGAAGGTCAGATCAATTACGAAAGTTACCATGGTATTAAATATTTGATTACATTTGATAAAATAGGTTGAATATGGCTCAAATAAATGTTCTTGTTATCGAAGATGAAGCCATTGTTTCAAAAGACATTCAATACAGTTTAAACAAGCTCGGTTACAATGTCGTGGGCACAGCGAAAACAGGCGAACTGGGTTTAGAGCTCATTGAAGAAAAAATACCTGACATCGTTTTGATGGATATTATGCTTAAGGGTAAATTGGATGGTATTCAAACTGCCGACATTGTGCGCTCAGAATTTCATATACCGGTTATTTTTTTAACAGCATATGCAGATGATGCAACTATTTTAAAGGCTAAAATTTCTGAACCTTATGGTTATCTAATAAAACCTTTCAAAGATATTGATTTGCGTACCTCGATTGAAATGGGTTTATACAAGCATAAAAAAGAAAGAGAAGTTGAACAGCAACGCGACCTCCTTTTTTCGCTTGTTGAGTCGAAAGATAAAACACCGAATTTTATTTTTGTTAAAGCAAACAGTCGCTTTGTTAAATTGAATATGAACGACATTTATTTTGTAGAAGCACTCAAAGATTATGTTGTAATTCATACTGCAGAAAAACGTTATACCGTGCATTCAACCATGAAGGAAATAGAAACAAAATTAGGTGCGGTTGATTTTATGAGGGTTCATAGGTCTTTTATCGTTCGATTAGATAAAATAGAGGCAATAGATTTTCCTGAGGTATTACTGGAAAATGGTAAAAAAACAATTCCAATTGGCGGATCTTACAGAGAAGAGTTAAGTGCCCGAATTAAAATGATTTAATAATCATTCTATCAATTCTAAATCTATTTGTCTTTTTCGTGGATACACTTCATAGATACGCACTTTAACAAGGTCACCAAAGTTGTATTCTCTTTTTGTTTTACTTCCAACAATGCAATATTTTTCAGTATTGAAATAAAAACGATCTCCTGGAATATTCGTCATAGGAACCATTCCTTCACATTGATTTTCATCCATTTTTACAAATAAACCGAATTCTGCTAATCCTGAAATCCTACCACTAAAAACCTCTCCAACCGAATCTTGGACAAACAATGTCTGAAAATATTTCGTACACTCTCTTTCAGCTTCCACAGCTTTCTTTTCCATTCTTGAGATTCGTTTACAAGTATCATTTAGTTCATTTCCATATTTGTGTGATTTATGCATGAGCTCATCGTGTAATATTCTATGAACCAATAGATCTGCATAACGCCTTATGGGAGATGTAAAATGTGTGTAATAATCGAATGCCAACCCATAATGACCAATATTTTGAGTATCATAAGTGGCTTTTGCCATGGACCGGATGGCCATTGTTTGAATAATAGAATATTCATTTTTTAATTGAATATCCTCCAATAATTTATTAATGCTTTTAGCTATTTGATCTGGATGTGTAAAATCTAATTGATAACCAAACTTGTCAATAAATAAGTTAAAGATGGCGATTTTTGCTAAATCTGGTTTATCGTGAACCCGGTATACAAATGGTTTCTGATCTTTTCCTTTTTCAGGCTTTCCTATAAAAGTTGCCACTCGTTTGTTGGCGAGTAACATAAACTCTTCGATTAATTTATGCGCATCCTTTGATGTTTTGATGTGCACTTTTATTGGAAGTCCATCTGCGTCCAATTCGAACCGGAGTTCTTCCGATTCAATCGCTAAAGCACCCTTTTTAATTCGTTTTTTTCGCAAAATTTTAGCGATTTTATCTAAAATAAGTATTTCTTCCTTATAATCACCTGTCTTATTTTCAATAATTTCTTGCGCCTCTTCATAAGTAAACCTGCGATTGGAATGGATAATTGTTTTACCAAACCATTCATGATAAATCTTTCCGTTTTCATCAATTTCAAACACTGCTGAGAAGGTGAATTTGTCTTCATTTGGTCGAAGTGAGCAAATCATGTTGGAAAGTTGTTCTGGCAACATGGGTATTACACGATCAACCAAATAAACAGAATTCGAACGAATGAGGGCCTCTTTATCCAGGGCGCTGCCAACAGGAACAAAATGACTCACATCGGCAATATGAACACCAACCTCATAATTTCCATTGTCAAGAAAGCGGAAGGACAACGCGTCATCAAAATCTTTTGCATCAACAGGATCAATTGTAAATGTGGTTATGGAGCGAAAATCGCGTCGTTTTTTTATTTCTTTTTCAGTCAATTCAAGCGGAAGCGATTCTGCTTCTGAGAGCACTTCGCTTGGAAACTTATAGGTTATACCATGATTACAAAGCATACCAATTATTTCTGTTTCATTTGAACCAGGTTTTCCTAAAACCTCAATTACTTCCCCATAAGGGTTTTTAGATGATTTTGGCCAAACTGTAATTTTGACTAAAGCTTTGTCGCCCGATTTTGCTCCATTTAACTTTTCTTTCGATATATAAATATCTGTTCCGGTTTTAATGTTGTCTGGAATTAAAAATGCAAACTTGTCATGAACTTCGATGGTTCCGACAAATTGGGTTTTCTCCCGTTCCACCACTTCAATTACCTCTCCCTCGCGTTTACCTTTGCTAGTTTTAAAAACATTTATTTTTACCTTATCTCCATGCAGTGCTTGATTTACATTTTGAGGAGAAATATAAATATCATCGTGCTCATCATCTGTTCGCACATACCCTGCTCCGCGCTGTGTGAGATCAATGTAGCCCTCAACTATTTTTTGAACAGCATTCAACGAATAGGTACCATGGGAGCGCCGCGTTAAGTATCCGGTTGAATTTAAATTTTCAAGAATATCAAATACAAGTTTACGCAGTGCTATTTCACGGATGTCTAATAAAGAACAAACTTGTTGATGTGTTAATGTACTCGTTGGGTTTTTATCGAACACCACTCTTACCACATGGTTAAGACTATTCTTTAATTTATTACTCTTGTTCTGTTTCTTTCTCGACATTGATGCGAATGTATGGTTTATTTAGCTACATTAAATCAATTTTATGGATGAGTGTTTTGATAAATACCTTGTTTATAAAAAGCTTATTAAATGAGTTGGTATTTTTGTAACTATAACTTAATTTACTTGTCAGAAAAAAGGCCAAAAAATATTTTCAATTAAATCAAAGGGTGTTCAAATGAAGTTGATTAAAGGTGTTTATGTTTGTTTTCTTATTCTTTTCCTGCAAACACCCGTATGTGCCCAAAATTCATACAGATTTAGAAATTATACAATAAACGAGGGTCTTTCTCAAAGCTCTGTAGCCACGATTATTGAAGACGACAATCATTCGATTTGGATTGGTACCCAAGATGGCTTAAATCGCTTTGATGGAAAAAACTTTGAGGTTTTTACTTCGGAGGACACTGAAGGTGTTGAAAGCGAATACTTCAAGTGTTCTGTCAAAACAAAAGATGGAAAAATCTGGTTCGGAACAACAAATGGCATAACGCTGTTCGACCCGATACTTGAATCATTTAAAACGTTTTCTGTTAAAGGTAGAACGGCTTTTCAAATTGAGTCTTTGTCTGTTGACGAAAGTGAAAATATCTGGGTAGCAACCACAGATTTAGGTTTGTATTGCTTTGACCCGATTAAAAAGATATTCAAATCTTACACCTCTCTGGTGAAATCCAAAAAAGTGAGGGCTTTGTTTTGCTCCCTTGACGATGAGTTATTTGTTTTAACGGAAGACTTAGGTGTTCTTCGTATAGATAAAGGAAGATCATATGTTCAACCAATTAAGGTGAATGTTCCTTCGCTCGTTCCAGTAATCACGAAGATGATTACACAGTATGAAAAGGGAAAAATTCTTTTTGGCACCAACCAGGGTGTCATTGAGTATGACTTAAACAAACAGAAGTCTAATTGGAAATTTTTAAAATTATACAAGGAACACGGAGCTTTTGGTGTTTCGGATGTTTTCAAGGATGAAAATAATATTTGGTACATAGCAACTTTAAATAAAGGTCTTTTTACCATTTTTCCAAATGGTAAAATTGCCAACAATACGCAGGACGTTTTTCAAAAAAATGCCCTTTTATATAATGTAATCAATGATTTATATCAAGACGCTTCTGGAACTATATGGGTCGGAACAGATAGGGGAATTGCCAGTTTTGACCCGAAGAATAAGGGTTTTTTAGGAGTTGGTCCGAGCGGAGATGATGAGCTAGGTTTACCATCTCCAGGTGTTTGGTCTTTTGCAGAAGATGTTACGGGCAGATATATCTACATTGGGACAGATGTAGGGGTTTCGAGACTGGATCGTTTCTCAGGGAAATACAGCCAATTTTACAAAAAGAAAACGACTAAAAGCGCAACCGGCGAAAGCATGGAACGCGCAGTTGTATCAATAGAAGTTATCAGTAAAGACCATTTATTGATAGGGGGCATTGATGGCATATATGAATTATTCATAGGCGTCGGAAACGCTTATGAGTACAAAAAACTTTCTTTTCTAACCAAAGAGCAACAGGCTGCTAACGTAAGTATTTACGCGATAGAGAAATGGAAAGAAAACCAGTATTTTGTAGCCTCAAAAGGCGGTGTTTTACTGATAGATCTTGCAAATAGAAAGGCACAATCATTTACTCATGATCCCAAAAGTCCCAAAAATACAATTACAAAGGGAGCTTGTCGCGTAATTTACAGAGACTTTGCAAACAAGCTATGGTTTGCCACTAGTTCCGGTGAATTGAACACACTGCAATATAAAAATGATAAGCTTGAAATTCATCCCTATAAGTACAACGCAAACTTACTCCATGGAACAAAAGATTTCGTAACAGCTATCTGTAGAATTTCTAAAAACGAATTTTGGCTTGGTACTTTTGGTTCTGGGCTAATATATTGGAATGAGGCAACAAAAACAATACGCAGCTTCACTAAAAAAGATGGATTACCCAACAATGTTGTTTATTGTATTGTGCAAGATCAAAAAAGCAAGAAGTTGTGGTTGAGCACCAATAAAGGCTTGTCTTGTTTTGATCCAATAAACAAGAAAACCAGAAATTATACAGAAGAGGAAGGTTTATTAAGCAATGAGTTTAACCTCGGAGCCTCTTTAAAATCTATCAATGGAGAGATTTTTTTCGGTGGAATTTATGGCTACAATTATTTTAATCCTTCAAAATTACAGCTGTACAACCCTAACATAAAAGTCGTTTTTTCTAAATTGCGACTCGACAAAAATTGGTTAAAACCAAGGCAAAAGGGATCCCCACTTTTTTTACCCCTGGCGCAAACTGACCTGATAGAGTTAAAGTATAAACAAAGAAGTTTTTCCATTCGATTTCAAGCTTCTGACTTAAGCAATCCCGATTGGGTCAATTATAAGTATATCCTAGAAGGGGCCAATGAAGGTGAAGTCTTGATAGGTAATTCGAATGAAATTAGATTCAGCGCGCTTTCACCTGGAGAGTATAGGCTAAAAGTTTTTGCACGTATGGGTGAGGGTCCCTGGGGAAAAGAACCAGCTGTGCTTTCAATTTACATTCGATCTCCCTTTTGGGTCACCTGGTGGTTTTGGTCAATAATTGGCCTTGTGGTTGTTGTTGTTATTCGCATCGTTGTTCGTAAACGAATAGATTCTGAAAGAATAGAACAGGTTCGTCTTGAAATGAAAATTGCAGAGAGAACCAAAGAAATTCGTGCACAAAATGAAAAAATTGAAAAACAACGAAAATTACTTGAAGAGGAAAAAAACAAAGTAGTCGAACAACAGCGTTTGTTGCAAATAGAAAAAGACAAAACGGAAAAGCTCTTAAGAAATGTCATCCCGGAATCAACGGCAGACGAGCTTATCAGTAAGGGAAAGGTAAGTGCTCGCGCATATAAAACAGTTTCTGTTCTTTTTACTGATTTTGTTGGTTTTACAAAGGTGGCTGAACACATGAATCCAACCGAATTGGTAAGTAGACTCGATGTTTATTTTAGAAAGTTTGATGAAATTATAGTGGCCAACAACCTTGAAAAAATAAAAACGATCGGTGATGCATACATGTGCGCGGGTGGTGTTCCGGTACGTAATAATACAAATCCAATCGATACATGTTTGGCTGCTCTTCAAATTCAAGAATACATGCGTCACAGAAAAAATGATGCGATCATAAGTAATGATGATTTTTGGGAGCTTCGATTAGGTATTAATACAGGAGAGGTGACCGCCGGTGTTATTGGTAGCGAGCGCTTAGCATTTGATGTGTGGGGCGCAACAGTCAATCATGCACAGCGCATGGAAATGCTTGGTGAACCAGGAAAAGTTACAATTGCAGGTAGTACATTTAAACACATTGAACCTTATTTTGAATGTGTGTTTCGAGGGAAAGCACAAACAAAAAGTCGAGGCATGATCGACATGTATACGGTTGAGCGAATAAAACCGGAATTATCTGTCAATGGGGAAGGGATTTATCCAAATGATAGGTTTCATCAAATTGTAAACCTGCACCACTATAGTTCCATTAGTTATTACAAAGCGGAAAAACACATCATGAAGGTGCTTGAAAAAGGTCTTTCTGACATGTTGCATTACCACAGTATTGAACACACTAAAGATGTGGTTCGCGCTGTTGAAAGGCTCGCTTTAATGGAGGGGGTTACTGATGAGGGGCTTTTCCTTTTAAAGTCTGCCGCAACGTATCATGATGCAGGATTTGTGGAACAATATGAAAAAAATGAACCGATAGGCGCCAGGCTTGCAGAAGAAATTTTACCAAAATATGGTTATTCGGAGCAACACATAGAAACAATAAAAGAGCTCATTTATGTTACCCAAATACCCCACAAGCCAAAAAACAAGTTGGAGGAAATAATGTGTGATGCTGATTTGGATTATTTGGGAAGAGATGATTTTCATGAAATTGCAGATCGCCTAAGAAGGGAACTGCGGGAACACGGCAAGTTGGATAGCGACAGAAAATGGGATGAAATTCAAGTTGATTTCCTCATCGCACACCGTTATTTTACCGAAACAGCTTTACGTACCCGAAATAACAAGAAATTAAAAAATATTGAAGAGGTAAAAGAGCGCCTCGAAAAAAATGAATATCCCGATTGATTCAATTAACCAAATAAGACGCTGTGGCCATATGGATTTAAATCAATTGGATTTACTACAAGCGCAGGAATCTTTGCGTCGTTCGTAATGATATATTGCTCGTAATTTGAGCTCATAGAGGAGAATAAACTACCCCGGTGTAGATTCATAATTGCGATTAAATCTGCATCAATTGCAATTGCATGCTTCACAACTTCTTTATCAAACCCACTGCTGGGCGCCAATTTGGTCGTAACTGCAATGCCTCGGTCAGAAAAAAACTTGTTTGCAAATTGGATGTTAGCTTGTACTTGATGGCGCAAAAATTCATCTGTTTCGTCTGGCGTAATGACATGAACCCGAGAATTAAAATAGGTTGCAAGATTCGCAACAATCGCCAACTTTTGTTTGGTTTCTTTGTGCAAGTCCATCGGAACTACGATGTCGTCATAACCACTTTCTTTGATACCTCTTTCTTGAACGATTATAAAAGGAACAGATGAGCTGGTGATCACTTTTAATGCGTGACTTCCTGTAATGTGTTGCCAACCATGTGCACCATGGGTCCCCATAAAAATTAATTCCGCGTGGTGTTCCGCAGCAAATTCACCAATATCTTCGAAAATATTCCCCATTCTTACCGAAGCGATCAACTCTATATTTGATGCATTGTATTTTTGAATTATTTCTTCAAGCTTTTCCTCGGCTTCTTTAATGTTCTTTTCTTTTGCTACAACGTGCAACAAAAAAATTTTAACCTGAAGATGTTTTCCTGTCGCAATGGCATGTTGTAAAGCGATATCAGCCACTTCTGTAAAGTCGTGAGGAACGATGAAAGTTTTCGGATTCATTGAAGTAAAATAAATGAAGTGTTTTTGTTGGGGCAAATGTACAAATAATTCAACCGTTCTTCAGGAACAAGCGGTCGTTTTTCTGGTGTAAAACAGTTCTATTAAGCAATAAATTCAACGGGAAGCATGATGCCCTCAACTATTTAATTGCTTCTATTTTAAATCAAGACACAAGTTTCCCCTACATTTGTAAAAACTTTTGAAATGCCAATTATCGGAAAGCTATTCAAAAAAACCACTGAAATAACCTTTAAACGAAATTTCAACAAAGGAAAGGACTATGCCGATCAGTTAAATACACTTGAAAAATTAATTAATAAGGCAAAAAACACCAATTTAGGTGTTCAATACGATTTTCATAGCATTATTGAAGAAAATGATGCGGTAGAAATGTTTCAGAAAAATGTGCCCATTACGAATTATGAAATGTTCTATGATGAATGGTTGATCGGATCAATTGCGGGCATTAAGGACCACACCTGGCCTGGTCGAATTAAGCACTATGCGCTTTCATCTGGCACAACAGGGTCGCCGAGCAAGCGAATACCCGTTACAGACGACATGATTCGATCCTTTCAAAAAACAACCATTCGTCAACTTTCTACACTTCACGAACTTGACCTTTCTGAAGCCTTTTATGGAGCAAGCATTTTGACCGTTGGCGGCTCTGCAACCCTGTCCAAAAAAGAAACTCATATAGAAGGAGATTTAAGCGGTATATTGAAAAAATATACGTCTTTCATTGTTTCTCCATTTACCAAACCAGGAAATAAAATTGCCGGAATAAAGGATTGGAACAAGAAACTTGAAAAAATGGTTGAAAATGCGCCAAAATGGAACGTGGGAATTTTAGCAGGAGTTCCAAGCTGGTGTATTCTGCTCATGGAAAAAATAGTTGAGCGCTACCAATTGAATTCAATCCATGATATTTGGCCAAATTTTCATGTGTATGTGCACGGAGGTGTTTTTATTCAGCCGTATATATCGAGACTAAATAAACTATTTGGTCAAAAGGTTCATCTACTCGACACCTATTTGGCTAGCGAGGGGTATTTTGCCTATCAAATGTCCTCAGAAAACGAGGGGATGCAGTTGTTGTTAAATACAGGTGTTTTTTATGAATTTATTCCTTTTAACTCAGAATTCTTTGATGAAACGGGATGGGTGAAAGAGAAACATCGCGCGTTTACTTTAAGCGAAGTAACAGAAGGGATTGATTATGCAATGGTTATTACAACTAATGCGGGTTTATGGAGATACATGATCGGAGATTTGGTGCGATTCATCAATGTGCAGGAAAGAGAAATAAAAATAACAGGTAGGATAAAACAGTTTTTAAGCCTTTGCGGCGAACATCTTTCGTTGGACAACCTAAATACAGCTATTCTCCTTCTTCATGAAAAACATCAGATAGAAATCCCTGAATATTGCATCTGTGCGGATGCAGAGCATCAAAAGCACCATTGGTTCGTAGGAACTAATGCTTTAATGGAGGAACACCAAGTTTTGAAATACTTGGATGAAAATCTTTGTGAATTAAATGATGATTATGCCTCTGTCAGGAAATATACGCTACAAAAACCCCAACTCACGAAACTTGATCCATTGGTTTTTTACAATTATTTAGCATTTATAGGCAAAGCAGGTTCGCAAAATAAAATGCCCCGCGTTTTAAGCGCGAATCAAGCTGAACAATGGCTTAAATTTTTACGTCACAGAGGATATTTATAGAGGAATTACCCTTCTTTTTTTTGACTCAAATAGTATTTCACGAGTGCGTTGAGAACGACAACAATTATAATTAGCAAAGCCCCATAATAAAATCGACTACCGAGAACTTTGTCTTCATGTAGTAAAACAACGGCTAAAAACATGGTATAAACGGGCTCCAGATTGATGCTTAGGGAAACCGTATATGCCCCAAGACGGTTTGCTAATTCAATTGAAATCAAAAATGCAAATGAGGTGCAGATTATACCTAAAAATAATAGCCATAAAAAATCAGACAATGTAAGATTAAAAAGATCAGCATTCATATCTTGTCGTGCAATTAGTACAGCACTTAAAAAAAGAAAAGCCGCCACCATTTCATACAAGGTTATTTTGTACGCGGGGGTTTTTTGAACAAGACGAGCGTTTAAGACAGAGAATAGCGCAGCAAAAAAAGCGGATGACAAGCCATAAATTAGTGCTTTATACTCTGCTGGTTTTAATTCGTCACTTACATAATATATTCCCAGTATAATGAGTAGGCTAAAAAAACATTCAATAACAGAAAAAGGCCTTTTCATTATTAGTGGTTCTAACCAGGTCACATGCAATGTGGATGTAGAAAGACATAAAATTCCGAATGAAGCGGTTGATAATTGAATGGCTTGATAAAATGTTAACCAATGAATAGCAACGATAATACCCACCCCCATCACTTTTAAATAATCGTAACGAGTTTCAAGAAGCATGGGCCTCTTTAGAATCAGGAAAACAATAAAAAGAAATAAAAGCGCAAACAAAACGCGGAACCAAACAATTTGATAAGCGTCTAAAGCAATGAGTTTACCAAGTATACCAGTAAAGCCCCAAATAAATACTATAAAATGTAAGAGAAAGTGGTATTTGATGTTTTGAGTCATCTCAATATATAAAAAAGAGCGGAAGTAATTATCGTTCCGCCCTTTGTATTATGTAGAAAATTTTAGTTTGCTTTTCTAATAGCTTTTTTTCTTTTTGAGTCTAGCTTATCTTGCTTTTCATCTAATTTTTTGTTTTTCTCGTCAAGCTTTTTTTGCTTGTCTTTCAATTTATCGAGTTTTTTACCCTTTTTCATTTTTTGATCAATGTCTTTTTGATCCTTTTTCAATTTTTTTCTTTCCTTGTCAATTTCTTTTTGCTCATCGTCATATTTTTCTAATTTTTTCTTCAATTCCTCAGCTTCTTCACGCTCTTTTTCTGCCTTTTTTGCTTCCTTTTCAGCTTCTTTCATGTCTTTTTCAGCTTCCTTTTCTTTTTTGTCAGCCTTTTTAGCATCTTTTTCAGCTTCTTTCTTAGCTTCTTTCTCTTCTTCGGCTCTTTTTTCTTCTTTCTTTAAATCTTCTTTTTCGTCCTTTGCACGATCTTTAGCCTCCTTTTCCCTTTCTTCTGCCGATTTTTTTTGCTCTTTTGCTTGCTCCTCTGCTTCCTTAGCGTTCTCTTTTGCCTCTTTTATGTCTTTTTCTTGTTCCTTTTGTGTTTTTTCAGCGTCTTTTTTTGCGTCTTTTTCTTCTTTCTTGGCATTTTCTAGTGAAGCATTCTCCAATTGTTTTTGACGCTCATTTGCCTCTAGTGCTCTTTTTTTAGCCTCCTCTGATCTTTGGCGTTCTTCATCAGCTAATTTTCGTTCGTTTTCTTCTTTTATGCGCAGCGCTTCTGCACGTTGCTTTTCTACTTCAGCGGTTTTGGCATCTGCCTCAGCTCTTTTAGCGTCTGCAATGCGCTGTTTTTCTGCAGCAATGTTTTCTGCCTCAGCCCTTTCTCGGGCTAACTCTTCTTGAGTTTTGATCACTTGTTGTTTTTCTTCTGCTAATTTTTGAGCCTCGCTTTGATAACTAGTTGTTTTTTCTTCTGCTCGAGCTGTTTTATCGTCGTATTTTTCAACTTTGGTTTGCGATGCCGCCGTGATTTCCTCAGCTGTAGCTGTCTTGCCCTTGAGATCAAACGTTAGTGTTTTTCCATTACTCAAGACTACATCAGACATTTTCTCATCTCTGTAAAGAGAATGCTTTACAACGATTTGAACGAGTTGATTTCCATAAGTGGGTATAGAAATATTCGCTGTACCAGAATCATTCGTTGTTCCGGCGCCAATTGCCATACCTCCGGTGGTTATAGAAATGAAAGCCCCTTTAACTGGCTTTCCTTCGCTTGAAACCTGAATATTAACAGAAATTGCTTCATAGGCCATTGTTGAAGCCATTGTTGAAGCGGATACAAAAGTTGGTTGAATTGTCCCTAAAAAAGGCAGGGCACTTAACAAGAGAAAATGGATTTTCATGGTAAACTTGATTAATTTGATGTAAAGATAAAACAAAAGTCTTTTCTAGTGAGCACAACTCAATTTTTTAAAAATAGGTAACTTTAACCATGCAATTCAAAGATGTTGTCGGTCAGGATAAAATCAAACAAAATCTTCTGTTGGGAATTAATGGGCAAAAACTTGCGCATGCCTATCTTTTCGCTGGCAGCCCCGGATATGGAACACTCGGATTAGCATTGGCATTTGTTCAGTATGTTTTTTGCGAAAACAAGAGGGATACGGATAGTTGTGGAGAATGCAATAGCTGCAGAAAAGTGAATGATTTACAACACCCAGACCTTCACTTTTCTTTTCCCGTTGTGCTGTCAATTGCAAAAACGTCTGACAACTTTCTAAAAGAATGGAGAGAACAGATCAAAGAAACGACCTATTTTAGTTTGTATGACTGGACGAAAAGAATTGATCAAAAAGAGCGAGCACCAAGCATTGGTGTAGATGAAAGCCAAGACATCATCAAAAAGCTGAGCCTCAAATCTTATGAAGGAGGTAATAAAGTTATGCTTATTTGGATGGCGGACGAAATGAATATTCAATGCGCGAACAAACTCTTGAAAATTCTTGAAGAACCACCCAAAAAAACACTTTTTATTTTACTAGCAAATAAACCAGACAAACTATTGACAACGATTATTTCACGAACACAGGTTGTGCGTGTTCCGAAGATCGAGTTGTCTGCAATTGCGACCCACTTAAAAACAACCACAAATACTTCAAACATAAATATTGAGGCAATCGTAACACAGGCAAATGGTGATTTATGCCAAGCCACTGCACTATCTCAAGCCGCAGAGAATATTCAGGAAAACAGGGAGTTATTTATTCGTTTGATGCGCGTTTGTTACAAAAAAGATGTTATCCCAATGCTTGATTGGGCCGAAGAGGCCTCTCAGTTAAGCAAGGATAGGCAGAAACAGTTTTTGGAATATGCGTTGAATATGTTTCGACAAAGTATCTTGAAGAATTATGTTGGTGATCAATTGGTAAATGCTTCAAACGAGGAACGCGAATTTCTAAAAAATTTTTCACGATTTATTTCTGGTAAAAACATTGCGGAGTTCATGTCAAGTTTCAACGATTCGCATTATGCAATTGAACGAAACGCAAACGCCCAAATTTTGTTTACAAACCTGTGCTTCAAGGTTATGAGATATATTCACTACGCCTAAATGGAAACCCTGTAATAGGTAATCATTGGCCGTCGAAAAATTTGTAGATTTACAAAAATAATTTTGAGATGGGTTGTTCAAATTGTTCAAGTGAAGGCGGTGTTCCGAGGGGATGTAAGAATAATGGGACTTGCAGTTCCGGCGGATGCAACAAACTGGAAGTTTATGATTGGCTAGCAAATATTTCTCTTCCATCTGGACAGACACCATATGACATGGTTGAAGTTAGATTTAAAAACAGCAGAAAAAGTTTTTACAGGAACGCAAAGAACCTTTCACTTCATGTGGGTGATATCGTAATAGTTGAAGCAAGTCCGGGCCATGATGTTGGGATTGTTTCGGTTGTTGGAGAGTTGGCGAGAATCCAAGTGCGTAAAAAAGCCCCCAGTTTAAAGCCCCTCGAAACCAAAAAGATTATTCGCATAGGAAATCAAGAGGACATTGACTTATGGTCGAAGGCACGTTCGCTCGAAAAAGAAGTAATGTATAAGTCTCGGACGCTAGCCGTGAATCTGAATTTGGAAATGAAAATTTCAGATGTTGAATACCAGGGCGACTTATCAAAAGCGACATTTTACTATACCGCTGAAGGAAGGGTTGATTTTCGGCAGTTGATAAAAGACATGGCCGATCAGTTTCGCATCCGTGTT
>JACCDP010628989.1_pt1 | contig 15847 bp, 15 predicted proteins | sample 7445841 | NCBI WGS metagenome assembly JACCDP01 (sample SAMN15323441, study PRJNA562643) | freshwater metagenome | isolation source: river surface water | place: USA:Blue River Watershed | collected 2017-08-17 | reverse complement strand
TTAGCTGCTTTTATCATTCTTTTTTCATATACATTTGAAAGTGATAAAGAAATTTTTCCTTCAGCATTTGGCATGCTTGCAGCTCCAATATAAATATCAGGTTGATGAATGGATAACCATTTAACACCTGCTTGATGCAAGTGATTAGGTATATAACGGATGTTGCCGTGATCATACGCTTGTCTAAGTGGTTTCGATAAAAACCAACTATGTATGGTGAATGAGGAGGCATATTGTGCATCTGAAAAATAAGGTTGTGGTTGTAACGGTAAACAATTTAAAACCGTCACATCTTGAACGCGAGGAGCGATAGTATGTAATTGACTTAAAAATAACTGCGGTTCACATGCGACCATGCCAACCACAATTTTCATCTGTGATTGCACCAATGCCAAAACTTCCTGGGGTTGAATCCATTTCGTTTGTTTCATAGCTTCCACTCTTTCATTAATTTAATTATAAATGAATCCAAACAAAAACATCACCATATTCGGTGATGTTTTATGTTTGAAATTGAGATAATTAACGACGACCGCCACTACGGGAAGCAGCAAGGAATCGAAGAATTCTTAAGAAAATATTGATGAATGAAATATATAAACTAAACGCGAGGTACATCGCTTCTCCATTGGTAATCTCACCTGATGCAGCGATTTGTTTTACGAACCAAACTTGATACGCCACAATTAATAAAACCACACCAAAGATTCCAAATGAAATAAACCAATCCATTTGTACACTATCAATAAAAAGATTGACGATGCTTAACATGATTAAACCTAACATCGCCACAAACGCAAATTGTCCAAGTCCTAATAAACTTGTTTTCGTTGTAGCCCCATAGGCTGCAAATGCACCGAAGACAAAAGCAGAAATACCAAACGCAGTGCCAATCATTTCAACGGAATAGGCTAATGGTAGTGTCGATAAAACCACACCCATACTACCGGCATACAAGAAGAATGGAATTGTTGGATTACCAACCCCTCTTCTAATGCCACCAAATAAAAACCAAATGTAACTAATAATTAAAGTCACGATACTACCGATCATCAAACCACCATAAAGGGATTCAGAGATAAGACCGGAAGCTAATGCGAAAAATACGACAAGCGCCATGACTGCCGTAACAGCCAACGCCACTGCCATCCAAGTAAAGACCTTCACTAGAGGTGAAGTTGTTGTCGAAGTAGCATACGTTTGATATGGACGTTCCATTTAAAAAATCCTCCTTCAATAAGATTAATTTAACAATAACAAATTCAATTTAAAAATAAAGCAATATGATTCAATGTTTATTGAATCATGTTGGTCAGCAATTCTTCAAATGAGGCAACATTCAAAGAAGCACCACCGACGAGCGCACCATCTACATCGGGTTGGGATAAATAGTCTTTGATGTTGTTGGGTTTAACACTACCACCATAAAGAATCAAAGTCTTGAGTGCGGATTCCGGACTAAACATTTCTTCTAAACGTTCACGAATGTAACTGGCAATGTCTTGGGCGTGTTCTTTTGTTGCATTTTTACCAGTACCAATACTCCAAACCGGTTCATAGGCAATAATCACATGTTGTAAATGCTCTGAAGTCATACCTGCTAATCCCACGAGCAATTGATCGCGAATCACAGCCTTGGTTCTACCATGATCATAATCATCACTTGATTCACCAACACAGTAGACGACCGTCATTCCTTCTGCTAAGGCTTTTAACATTTTCTTATTGCAGATTAAATTCGTTTCACCAAAATAATTACGTCGTTCAGAGTGTCCAACGAGTGTCCAATGAATGCCAATTTCTTTTAGCATTGGGACACTAATTTCACCCGTAAATGCGCCTGTGTTTTCAAAGTGAATGTTTTGGGCACTTACAATTAAGCCAGGATTATGTTGTTTAACGGTTGCTAAGGATAAGTAAGTTGGAGCAACCCCTAATAAGACATTGGCATTTTTTGCCTTCTCCACTAACGGGATCGACGCTTGGGCAAATTTAGTTGCATCTGCAATCGTCAAATTCATTTTCCAATTGCCAAGTAATAATTTTTTTCTCATCGGTTTATCCTAAGATGACATCGATACCAGGAAGATGTCCTCCATTTTCAATCATTTCTAACGATGCACCGCCACCCGTTGAAACATGAGAAAAGTCATTCATGTAACCAAATTGAGCAACGGCTGCAGCGGAATCTCCACCACCACAAACAGTGAAAGCTTTTTTACCTAAGACGCGTACCGCTTGGCAAACAGATTCGGTACCTTTGGTGAATTGTGGTTTTTCAAAAACACCCATCGGTCCATTCCAGAAAATCGTTTTCGCTTGGAGAATAATCTTAGTGAATTTAGCGATGGTTTTAGGTCCGATATCCATTCCCATCATCGCCCCACGAATTTCTCCTTCATGCGTTTCAATGTTGGTTGGATTATCAAATGTGTCACTCACCACATAATCATCAGCAAATATTAATTTGCCTTTCGCTCTGGCAATCACACCACGAGCATAATCGAGTTGATCCGCTTCATATGGAGATGTGCCGATGGATTTGCCTTGAGCCTTTAAGAAGGTGTAAGTCATCGCTCCACCAATGAGGACATAATCACATTTGGCTAATAATTCATCGATAACCTTGATTTTATCTGAGACTTTAAAACCACCCATGATGGCGACATAGGGGCGATCAGCAGGATTGACTTGCACTACTTTTGCAAGTGATTTTACTTCTTTTTCAACGAGATAACCTATCGCAACAGGCTTTCCTTGTTTCTTTAATAATTCAGGTATACCAAAGGTGGAAGCGTGGGCGCGGTGAGCACTACCAAACGCATCCATGACAAAGACATCGGCTAATTGAGCCCACGCTTGTGCCAAGGCTGCATCATTTTTTTCTTCACCAACTTCATAACGGGTATTTTGAACAAGTAAAACTTGTCCATCCTTGAGACCGTTCACGAATGTTTGTAATCCAGGACCTTTTGTATCTTGAGAAAATACGACCGATTGTTTTAGCAACTCACCTAACCGAACGGCAACGACTTGAAGATTATTTTTTTTCTTTTCTTCTTCAATTTTGCCTGGTTCCTTATGGGAAATTTTACCTAAGTGAGAAAGTAGAATTAATTTTGCGCCCTTGCTGATTAAGAACTGTAAGGTGGGTAATGCAGCGACGATTCGATTATCATCCCGAATTTTACCTTCTTTCAAAGGAACGTTAAAATCAACTCTGACAATAACTTTTTTACCTTGTAGATTGGTTAAACTTGCTAAATTTTTCATGGTTTCTCCTTTAGTAAAAAAAACACTCACGTGAACCGTGAGTGTTTTGTTTTGGTTTTGTTTACTTCAAGCCAAGCACGGTTGCAAATTGCTTCACTAAGCGAATATATTGGGAGGTATAAGAATATTCATTATCATACCAAGACACAATCTTAAGTAATTGTTTACCTTCCGCATTCACAAGCAATTTAGTTTGGGTAGCGTCAAAGATGGAACCTGCTGTTGAACCGATAATGTCGGAACTAACAATTTCATCTTCAGTGTAATCTAAAACATTTTTTAATTTACCATTTGCTGCAGCTTTGAATAGTTGGTTCACTTCTGCTTCGTCTTTGATTGGCTTCTTTAATGTGACCGTTAAATCAACTAATGAACCATCAATAACTGGAACCCGTAAAGCACCACCATTTAAACGACCTTTGACTTCAGGAATGACTAAATGTAAAGCTTTTGCAGCACCGGTTGAAGAAGGAACGATGTTTGCAGCAGCAGCGCGACCACGACGATTGTCACCTTTTTTGACCAAGTCCAACGTGGTTTGATCATTGGTGTAAGCGTGAACGGTTGTCATAAAACCAGTGTCGATACCATAAGCATCATTTAATACTTTCACTAATGGGGCTAAGCAGTTGGTTGTGCAGCTTGCGCCCGAAATAACATCCATATCTTTGGTTAATTTGTCTTCATTCACACCGAATACATACGTTGGTGTTTCGGCGTCAGCAGGAGCAGAAATCACAACCCCTTTAGCCTTACCCGATGTAATATGAACTTTTGCGTCTTCTTTTCCTTTAAAACGACCGGTGCATTCGAGGACTAAATCAGCACCATAACTAGACCAGTTAATTAAGGTAGGATCAGCTTGACCTAAGACTGGAATCGAACGGCCATTAAAAATAATGGCTTTGCCATCTGCTGATGTTTCTAATGTACCACCTGCAAAACGGCCATGCGTGGTGTCATATTTTAATAAATAAGTTAAGGTTTTTGCATCGGTTAAGTCATTAATCGCGACCACATCAATGCCACCTACTTCAACGATTCTTCGGAAGGATAAACGGCCAATTCGACCAAATCCATTAATTGCAACTTTAATTGCCATATACAGGCCTCCTGGTATTTTTACCAAAAGTATTATATATGATTGAAATTAAAGAATAAAGGGTTTTAAGGGAACTTTAAATTGCCTTGATGCCTTTGAACAAAGTCGCCAAATCAATGCTTAAAGCTGTGGTAATTTTTTCAAGGATTTTTAAAGTCGGATTTCGCCTGCCACGTTCTAAATCAGATAAATAGTTACGGTTAATATTCGCTTCCAAAGATAGTGTCAATTGAGACCATCCTTTTTCAGATCTTAAAAAGACAATCCGTTTACCGAGTTGTTGAAGTAACGTCATACGCTTCCCTTTAATTTCTTTGCAAGCACCATTAACCCACGAAATAAGTGGTTGAGCTGGCTCTTACTGATTGGTTTTTGATAAAAAGTAGACATCTTCGATGCAAGTTCTTCTAGACTACTCGAATCATGCTTTAATCTTAAACGGCACAACTTTTCAAGTTTTGGATTATCGAGATTTTGTAAACCTACCGTGCGATCAATCAATAAAATAGCTTGCTTTTGTTTTTTGGCAGCGGCAATTGTTTTCGCCATATTGGCATTTTCACAAATCTGTAAACGATTTTCAGAATTTGAAAAATCTCTTGCCACTCTAACATTTTCATACTCTAGGGTGGCTTCTGTCGCCCCCATAAAAATTAAAAAGTCTGCAATCTGATCAGATTTTTTTAAGTAAAGCATGTATTTACCTTTGCGAGGAATCAACTTAAACGAAAAGCGTAAGTTTTTAACCTTTTTTAATAAGCGTTGGATTTCTGATAAAAAGTCTTCGTCATCACTACTCACTTCTAAATGATAAGAAGAACTCGATGGATGGTTCACACTTCCATTGGCAAGAAATAAGCCACTGAGATAACCTGCAATCGCATCGACACTTGCAAACTGTTTTAAATAAATTTCTGGAGAAGAATCAAAATCTAAATGAATTGCTTTTAAGATTTCACTGACATGATCTTCAAAAATAATCCAATACGTTTGTCTTTGACTAAACCGAGGCGATTGACGGTATTCAAATTTTGGATTGACCTTCAATACGCTTTTGCTGGTTTGATAAAGAAACTGGGCGATTTTTGCATAACTCGTGGAAAGGGTAAGTTTTTCATGTTTTTTGGAAAAGATATAACGACCATTTGCTTTGACAAAACCTGCAAACATTGCAAGTTTACGATCTTTATCATATGGCTTTGTCGTTAATTCTTCTTTAACAAATGCTGAAAAAGATTGTAACTGAGGGTTCATTCTTGATCCGTGTGCTTATGGATGTCTCGATGAATCATCAAAACGCCTAAAGGAAATTTTTCTTTCAACTTATCACCGAGTGCTTGGGCGAAGACCACTGAACGGTGCCGTCCGCCTGTACAACCGATGGCAATCTCATAAAAAGGGCGCTCTTCTTTTAATAATTGAGGAGTCATAATCTCAAGATAATGCATGGCTTGCTCAAGTAATTGTTGAAACATCTTTTGGGATTTTACAAAATCGATCACAGGTTGATCTAGTCCTGACAAAACTTTTAATGCAGGTTGATAATATGGATTATCCAACACTCTCAAATCAAAAACAAAATCAGCATCAAGCGGAATGCCATGTTTAAATCCAAATGAGACAAGGCCCACCGTTAAATGCGTTTGGTTTGCACTAAACATTGCAATTAATTGTTGTCTAAATTGTGTGACGGAAAACCCAGTACTATCAAACATGACGTCGACCTGTTGTCTTAACGATTCAACCAAGGCTTGATCGCGTTGAATTGCTTGCATTAAGGTAAAACCTTCTGTTTGTAATGGATGTAAATGCCTTGTTAATTTATAACGAGACACTAAATCTATTTCTTTGGCAATTAAACAAATGACCTTGGTTTTTAATCCAGGAATTTTTTTAGCAGCCTCAATCGCTCTTTGGGCATTAAATAGCGAAACACTGACCACCGATCGAACATGCGTCATCTGATCATGGATATGTTGAAATAAGGATAAAAATAAATCCGCTGGGGGATTTTCAATACATTGATATTTCATTTCTTCAAAGGCAAAAATGGCAGTGGACTTTCCTGCTCCAGACATACCGGTTAGAATGATGAGTTCTGATTTCATAGTTAAATTATAAGATACTTTCGATCGAATTATCGTTTGATGATATGAACAAGTTCTTTCACGACCAATTGTCCTTGTGAGATAACATTTCGTACGCGACGTGTCGCTTTCGCTTGTAAGTCACCAATAATAAACAAACCAGGAATCTTGCTAACGCCTTCTTGATCGGCAAGACCAAAACCATCTTGATCTAAGACGCTTTGAAAAGAAGATAAGGGTTGAAAGTTTGGAACCCATCCTAAAATTGGAAAGATGCCATCAAGAAGAAGTTCTTGTTCTCCTTGTACAACCGTTTGATAGCGTAAGCCTGTAACATTGTCTTTTCCCAACACTTGGATGGGCGTGGCACCTTCCATTATGGTGACATTGTCTAATTGGTTTAATTTCACCAACCAATTTTTAGGTGCTAATCCAGGTTGCGGAATCAAAACATAAATATGGTGACAAAGGTTAGAAAGGAAAATCGCTTCTTCCATCGCGTGCAAATCTGAACCGATAACGGCAACATCCTTGTCTTTAAAAAAACCGCCATCACAGGCAGCACAATAACTAATCCCTTGACCCAATAATGCTTCAGCTCCGGGAATCGTTAATGGTTTTTCCCTGGTTCCAGTGGCCATGATAACCGCCTGACTTTGATAGGTCCCAGTATCAGCAGTTACGATAAAAAGGTCACCTTTTTTTTCAATCGATTGAACATCACCATATGTTGTTTGAATATCTTTTTTGGTTAATGCATCGTAAAGATCTAACCCAAATTGTTGAGCAGAGACATGGTCATAACCTGGAAATCCTACTAGGGTTTGATAGGTATTGAGCTTACCACCCGGCATACTTTTTTCTAAAATCATGAGTGAATAACCTGCTTGATGGGCCGCCAATGCTGCACTCATGCCTGCAGGACCTGCACCGACAATAATCACATCCACTTGTTGCATCATTTGAGATACTCCTTGATTTGATCGAAATGATCAATCCAAATATTAGGTTGAATATCTTGGTTAAATTTCTTAAATCCCCACGTGACTAATGCAGTATCGACACCAGCAGCTTTGCCTGCAAAATAATCATAGGTTGTGTCACCAACAAATAAGGTTTGATTCGGTAATTGATTGAAATGCTTCAATGCCAGGAAAATACCTTCCGGGTCTGGTTTAGGTTTTTTTACTTCGTCTAAACTTATCACCAGTGGAAAAGCATCTTTTAATCCGATCACTTCTAATGTAAAGAGGGCATTGATTCTTAATTTAGACGTGACAATACCTACGGGAATGTGACGATCTTTACAAACCTTTAATAAGGATTCAATTCCTGGAAAGGCAACTGCAAAACGAGGATAAAATTCTCGCGCTTTGACTGCGAATTCTTTCGCTAGTTGATGCGGATTTTCCTTAGGAAAGTAATGTTGAAGTGTATCGATTAAGGGTGGACCTGAAATTTTGATTAGTTCATTGAGCGTGGTTTTTTTCGTTGGTGCATATCGGTCAATAAAACTAATCATGGTTTGAACCATCACCAATTCTGTATCGGCTACTGTACCATCTAAATCAAACAAAACAAGTGAATATGGTTTCATATTATTTTTTTATTTTACGTATCACAAGATGGTTTATGAAGATTGCAACGAGGCCCGCTGCAAAAAACACCCAACCCCAGATAACACTCCAATCGCCAGCATTTCCCATGTTATAAAGTGGGTTTCTTAAGGGTTCCATAATCCCACGGGTCAAGCCATACCAAACCAAATACATTAATGCTTGATCACCTGGAAATTTAAACTTTTTCAAACCTTCGCCAACGCCAAAGCGAATGACCAAATATCCAGTTAGGTTAATCATGGATTCAATTAAAAATAGTGGCACTCTAAAACTACCATTGATCGTCATTTGTTCTCTGATGAAGGTTGGTAACCACATCCATTGCTCGACATTGGCCACCGCTCCATACACTTCTTGATTAAAGAAATTACCCCAGCGACCAATCGCTTGGGCTAACAGAATCGTCGGTACAGCAAGGTCAACTGCTTGAATGATATTGATGTCTTTTCTTTTTAGTAAGACATAAAGAATGCCAACTAGTGCGCCACCGAGTGCACCACCCATGATGGCAAGTCCACCTTCCCAAATCGCAAATATTTTCCAAATGGGTTGATTCGCAAATTCAAGTTCCCATTGACCCCAAACGTACCATAATCTTGCACCAAGAATCCCAGCAGGAAAGGCAATCACAAACACATCTTCAATAAATCCTTTTTTCTTACCGAGCTTGATAAATTCTCTTTCGGATAAGGTGTAGGCTAAAAAGGCTCCACTTAAAATAAAGACAGCGTAAAACGTAACAATTGGATTTTCAAATGGAATGCCTTTTGGTAATGGGTAACTTAATGCTGGTTCAATTGCCTCTAAACCCATCAAAAATAAAATGACCGTTGGAAAGATAAATAAAATGACATTTGTCATCATCATCGGTTCAAATTCTGGAGCAATTTGATGATGCTGCCATAAATGCCTGGCAGTTAACACCCACAAACCAGCTAATAAAGATAAAAATGGAAAAAAGAAACTAAAGAACAAATTGGCTACTGAACCCCAAACGATTCCTAAGAATACCAAACCCAATCCAACAGCAGTCAAAGCCATCCAACCGAACAGATATTGGCCTTTGACAACCCATGATGCTTTTTTGGTTTGAATTGGTTTAAATGCTTTTAAAGATCGCCACCATTGCTGACCGGCAAGATATAACGTTGCAAAACCTGCAACTATCAAAATGAGCGAGATGATATTCATAGATACCTCTTGAGATTATTTTAAGTGAATATCGGCAAAAAGGAAAAGAAAACTTACCGCAAATAATCTTTTAAAAATTGACCCGTGTAGGAAGCTTTTACTTTTGCGACTTCTTCTGGCGTTCCTTCAGCAACAATTTGTCCACCCCGGTCGCCACCTTCTGGACCTAAATCAATGATGTAATCTGCGACTTTAATCACATCTAAGTTATGTTCTATGACCAACACAGAATCACCATTGGAAACAATCGCTTGTAGAACTCTCACTAATCTAGCAACATCATCGATGTGTAGGCCAGTGGTTGGTTCATCCAAGATATACAACGTTTTACCCGTTGGACGTTTTTGTAATTCAAAGGCAAGTTTAACGCGTTGCGCCTCACCACCTGAAAGCGTGGTCGCGGATTGACCCAATTTCATATAACCTAAACCAACTTCATGTAACGTTTTTAACCGTCGAGCAATTTCAACACGATTGGAAAAAAAACCTTGCGCATCATCCACGGTTAATTCCAGAACATCATGAATGTTTTTGTCTTTAAACGTCACCATCAATGTCTCTTCGTTATACCGTTTACCTTCACATGCTTCACATTTGACATAGACATCCGGTAAAAAATTCATTGGGATTCTTTTCACACCATCGCCTTGGCAAGCCTCACATCGTCCACCTGGAACATTAAAGGAAAATCTTCCTTTATCAAATCCTCTTGCCTTGGCTTCTAAGGTTTCAGCGAATAAATCTCGAATTTCATCAAAGACTTTGGTATACGTTGCAGGATTGGATCGCGGGGTTCTACCAATCGGTTCTTGAGAGATATTAATTACTTTGTCCAAATGTTGTAAACCTTCAATACGACGATGTTCACCGGGGGTGACGTCCGCATCGTTTAATTCTTTAAGAATTTGTTGATACAAAATATCATTGATTAACGTTGATTTGCCACTTCCAGAAACACCTGTAATCACAACCAATTTTCCTAAAGGTATCGACACATTGATATTCTTTAAGTTATTGGCTTTAGCACCAAGGATATCAAGACTTTTACCATTACCTTTTTGATGCGATTTAGGAACGGGAATCATCTTTTGACCTGATAAATATTGTCCTGTAATGGATCTTGGACTTTGAATAATATCTTCAATCTTTCCTTGTGCAACCACTTCACCGCCCAGCGCTCCAGCGCCAGGTCCAATGTCGACAATGAAGTCAGCTTCTCGCATCGTTTCTTCATCATGTTCAACCACAATTACCGTATTCCCTAAATCCCTCATCGTCTTGAGGGTATTGATGAGTCGACGATTATCACGTTGATGAAGTCCAATACTGGGTTCATCCAAAACATAAAGAACGCCGGTCAGTTGAGAACCAATCTGGGTTGCTAATCGAATGCGTTGCGCTTCACCACCCGATAAGGTCATCGCCATTCTTGAAAGCGTTAAATAATCTAATCCGACATTCATTAAAAAGCCAGCACGCGATAGGATTTCTTTAATTACCAAACGGGCAATGGTTCGTTCCGTTTCTGTCATGGATTTTTCGGTCTGTTGCATCCATTCTATAAATTCATGCATGGATAAACGCGTAGATTCATGGATATTACGTTTACCAACTTTCACACTTAACACTTGAGGGTTTAAACGAGCTCCTTTACAAGTGGTGCATTCCCGATCGGTAAAATACTTTTCATAAAATTCACGCATCATTTCCGATTGCGTTTCGTTATACAAGCGTTCTAACTTTGCTTTAATCCCTTCAGTAAAATCAAAACGATTACTGATGTTGCCAGAAGTTGAACGCAGTTGGTATTGATGCATTTTCGGTGATCCAAACAAAATAACTTTTTGTTGTTCTTTTGACAACTTTTGATAAGGCGTATCAAGTGGAATTTGATACAATTCACAAAGTTTTTTGAATTCCTGCCAATATAAATTAGGTGTACCGATCATGTTTTTAAAAAACGTAATCGCACCTTGCTGAATCGACAAACTTTGATCAGGAACCATGCGTACAACATCTGCTTCTCGCTTGATGCCGAGACCATGACAATCTGGACAGCTGCCACTTGGCGCGTTGAAACTAAATAAGCGTGGCTCTAATTTCGGTACAGAGAAACCACAATATTTGCAAGCGTGATGAGAAGAAAATAAATGATCTTGATGTCCGTCATAACCCACCACATATCCTTTGGACCAATCCAACGCTAGTGTGACTGCGTCAAATAATCTCGTTCGTGATTCTGGATTTAACACTAAACGATCAATCACAATATCAATCGAATGCTTTTTATTTTTATCAAGCACTGGCACATCTTCAAGACGATAAAAGGTTCCATCAACTCTGACACGTTCAAATCCTGATGTTTTGATTTTCGTTAAGGTATCCTTATGCGTGCCTTTTTCGTTTTGAACCAGAGGTGAAAGAATTTGTAATTTGGTTTGAAGTGGTAATTGACTCATGACGTTCACAATTTGTGTGGTTGTAAATGACAAGATTGGTTCTTGGTGAGTCGGGCAATAAGGCACGCCAACGCGTGCATAGAGTAATCGAAGATAATCATAGATTTCTGTCACGGTACCAACCGTAGACCGTGGATTGTGTGAGGTGGATTTTTGGTCGATGGAAATCGCAGGTGATAATCCTTCAATGGATTCAACATCTGGTTTTTCGACGTTGCCTAAAAATTGACGAGCATAGCTCGATAAAGATTCGACGTATCGACGTTGACCTTCCATATAAATGGTGTCAAATGCAAGCGTCGTTTTACCACTTCCTGATAAACCCGTAAAGACAATTAATTGATCTTTTGGTAACGTTAAATTAACAGATTTTAGATTATTTTCGCGGGCTTCTTTGATAATGATATGCTTTCGGTCCATGTGGTTTTCCTCAAACCATCATTATAAACCTTTCAACTGGAAAACCTATCAATTCGCCCATACCCTTACTTTAGAAGGAAGGTTGATTCATCACCCCTGAAAAAAGAATTAAACCTTGTCCATTCACCACAAAATATAAGTAGGATCGATTGAGGTTTAATGAAACTTTTGCAGGCGTAGGAATCGAGGTTACGCCTATATCTGCTGCGGTTATCGCTGCGGCTTCCATGCCATCTTCTAAAAAATCAATACGAACATGTTGGATAAGATTTTGTACATAGGCTCCTGGTAATGCATTTGATAGATCGGCATCTTGAGGAGAAAATAATGGTGCCATTTGCGGTGCAACATTTAATAAATTTTCTTTTAAATCTAAAGTGACTTGTGTGGAAGACTTGGGAATGGTTAACAGAATTCGTTCATTCTGATTGGTTTGTGTTAATGCAGATCGAATCAATGGAAAGTGAGTATCATTCAAAAGATCGGTTGGCGTTAAATCGCCTTTGGGTAAAACATATACTACACGATAATCACCATAGGCTTCATCCACACCAAGTGTAAAGTTGGGTTGATCAATATAAAGTGTATCTTGCGTTTCTTTTTGCATATAGGTAATATCATTGACAATCGTATCGTTCATCGAGTTTGTAAAGGTCCCTCGTTGCGCAACCGGGGTAAATGCATTGAGCCAATTTGCTTTCAAATATAAAGTATTAAATAAACTTAAAACTGTATCTTGATTCATCGATAAGTCAGAAGGTTGCATGCTTAAAAATTGCCGGGTTCGTTGATTAAGCCAACCAGCAATTGCTTCTTTACCAGCATCATCAAAGGCTGTATGAAACACTTCGGCAAAATAATCGCCCGCTAATCGAAACAAATAATCTTGATTCACACTGATATCATCACGAACAAATACCCCATTTGCCATTTGGGATTGTGCACGCGTCACCATGTTGCCATTGATGGAAACTTCATCTTGATAATACGTATCGATAAACACTTGATTACTCGCTTCACGTAGATCCAAACGATCTTGAATTCCTAATACACTTTCAAGGGCTAACTCGGTATCACCAGCAGCAGCCTCAAGTAATAAACTCAATGCAACATAAGCAGATAAAGGAGAGTAGACAACGTTCTCACTGGTTAAAAATAAATCATTTGCAGTCAATTGAAAATAATCTTCAATTGCAAAGCGATAATCGGTATATTCAGGGCGACCAAATTCAAAATCTTCGGTTTGTTCTCTTTGCTTAAAAGAAGGAAAACTCACTTCATTTAAAGCTTGAAGTCCAGAAAAATCCTGTGGTAAAGAACCATTGGGTCTAGTGGCACCAATTAAAATCGAAACCATGACCGTGATCGTTAATCCCATCGCTAGTGTCGGTGTACCCCATATCACCAAACGTTGCCAAGGAAATTTGATTTTTTCTAAGGTTCGATTGAATGTTAAATGTGAGGTTTTTTTATTAAAAAATGCCTCGCCTGATGCTTTGATTTGTTGTTCGATGGTTTGTTTTTTCATGTTATTTTTTATAAATCACCTTTAACTTGGTTAAGGCTTGTTGATATATTTTGTATACGTGTGAGAGTGAGGCATCCATCAGTTTTGCGATATCTTCAAAACCTAATTCGTAAACGATTTTATAGGCTACAATTAGATTTTCTTCATCGTTGAGATTGTGGTGCCAGGTTTGAAATAAACTTCTGCCATCCTCACGCGTTCCTGTATTATCGTAAGCTTCTTGCCAAGTATCGTCTTTGTTTCGTTTTAGTTCATTGAGCGCTGTTCGTTTCGCAATCATCACCATCCAGGCTTGAAACTTGCCTACATCCCTTACAAGATGTCCCTTTTGATAGATTTTTAAAAAGGTATCTTGGAGAAGGTCTTCCGTGGTGGCTTCATGTTTGACAATTGATAGAATCACAACATAAAGTAAACTTCGAAATTGCTCATAAACTTCATGAAATGCTTGGTGATCTCCTCTTTGAAAGGCAGAAAAGGTTTTAGGGTCCAGTATTTTCATTGGCCATTCCTTTGGTTGCCCGTATGCAATATAGACAAGTCAAAAGGGTATTTTTTTCCTAAATCTTCGTCAAACATTGAAACCAATCGTTTTCTCATATAAAATCATCAATGGACGGGACGTAGCACAGCTTGGTAGTGCGCTACCTTGGGGTGGTAGAGGTCGTGAGTTCGAATCTCATCGTTCCGACCATTTTTTATTTCTTACGACTTTTTAGTTCGTTTTGGATCAATTTTTTTGCAAGTTTAAGATCTTTGTCCGCTAATTGAATGTTTTTATCAACAATCCCTGCAATCGTCATCTTTTGATAAATAAATTCAGCAAAACTCGTATATGGCATCGGTTTATTCACAGGCCGATTTCGTTTCACTGATACAGACTTTGCATTACCTAAGTATTGATTCAATTCGGGCAATAAATCTAATAAATTATACGTCACATCTAAAGTCACAACTGGATTAAACATGGATAACGCTTCATTAATCACATCAGGATAAATACCAATTGATTGTGATAACATTTCTGCCGTCACATATTTTTGTGTCGTGGATGATAAAGCTTCTTGAATTTTTAAATAGATTTGCTTAGAACTCATACTTTCATTTTATGCTAATTGGTGACGATTTAGTATGCTTTCGCGCAATTAATAATAAATCTCTGCTTCCGGTCGTTTTTTCTTGGTAATCTTCTTTTAAGGTTAGTAAGTGCATGCCGAGGGATTCTAAATGACCCACAAATTCATCGGTACTTAGGCTTGAATAAAAAAAAGAATGACCAAACATGTCACCTGTTATTTCTCCATGTTTCTTTCCATGCGTCATCAGGAAAATACCATTTGTTTGAAGTGATTGTATCAACTTTGATATCACTGTTTTTTGTTGATGCAACGGTAAGTGAAAGAGACTATCAAACGCAATGACTGCATCATACTGTTGAGTTGGCATGTACGTACGAATATCACTACATATAAAATCTGATCCTGGTAATTTCAATGCTTTTGCAAAAGTTATCATTTCTTGTGATGCATCAACACCCGTCACTTGGCATCCTTTTTTGGATAACCAACTGGCAATAGGATATCCAGTCCCGCAACCAACATCTAGCACTTTTGGATGATGAGGAAGTAATGGAAATAAATCCACAATACATTGATTGATTGTGGATTGGTCACGAAACTTTTTCCATTGTGTTGCAATGAGATTATAAGAATGGGTATTCGAATTAGCCATCAACTTATTTTATCCTAAAAAAAACATCTTCTTTCGAAGATGTGAAGATCATGGTACACCATATAGGATTCGAACCTATGACCCGCTGATTAAGAGTCAGCTGCTCTACCGACTGAGCTAATGGTGCATTGCCAAATTATCTTACAATAATAAAGCGTTGAATTCAATTCAAATTAACACGCGACACTACTTAATATAGCGTGTAGAATCTTGCGTTTGGCCACGTTCGAGTTGATTTTCATACGCGAGTAAAGTTTGTTCATCCACAAAAATTTTCGAGGATTTTTGATCGACAATTTTAGTAGAAGATAGAAAATCATTCGCGGATCGATACCCTTTGGTAAAAACCATTAATGTATAGGACAACAATAACGAACCAAAAATCGTATATAAAGCCGTCACCAATGTTGCTGCTAACACTAAACTGCGTAATGGTA
>JACCDP010444311.1_pt1 | contig 15850 bp, 20 predicted proteins | sample 7445841 | NCBI WGS metagenome assembly JACCDP01 (sample SAMN15323441, study PRJNA562643) | freshwater metagenome | isolation source: river surface water | place: USA:Blue River Watershed | collected 2017-08-17 | reverse complement strand
TGATGACCTACAACGTTATCTTCGTCTTGATGAAAAGGAAGACAATGAAGTGGTCAAGGTTGCAGATGGTGTAACATTTATTGCTACCGCAAACGTTGGTAACGAATACACCGCTACCCGTGTTATGGATCGTGCTCTTCTATCACGTTTTCCTGTAAAGATTGAGATGAATCCTCTTGACAAGGATACCGAGTTCAATCTACTCAAGAGTCGATTCAATTTGACCGATGAAAATCAGTTGGAGATTTTGAAGGCTGTTTGTGAAATTGCTGACCACACTCGTAAGCAAGTCAAGCAAGAAGATAGCAAGCTGACCAACTTTATTCCAACTCGTAGCACGGTGGAAATCGCAGAATTGATCGTGGATGGATTTAATTTACTTGAAATTGCAGAGACTACGATATATCCTAATTTTAATGACGATGGTGGAGTTGATAGTGAACGCACTTATCTCCGTCAGTTGGTACAGAAGTATGTAAAGACTAATACAAAGGAAACATTGTTCTCAGATCCTCTAAAGGCAGAACAACCTCCTTTTTAATAATTAAACAAATAACAGACGATAACCTAATATGAGTAACTACAGCGACTTTTGGTATAAAGACTACGACATCGAATGGGATTTCAGCGATGAGTCCGATATGGTAGATGTTTCATCTTCTGAAACGGAGTCAACCGCTGACCTTATTAGGTTATCGTCTGCTCGTCGTGCAATTTCAAATTATGTTACTATTCTTACTGGTAAGTCTATTCCAGTAATGTTTAATGATAATAACGTGAGTTGCACTGATGGTGAGGTTGTGTATATTGGTAGTGATGTACATGAAAAGAAAAACTTCGATGTTGCAGTAGGATTGGCACTACATGAAGCTAGTCATATTGTTTATAGTGACATGGATTTGTATAAGAATCTAAATGTTAATGTACCTCGTAGTATTTATAACCTCACTGAACCTTTGAATATTTCAAAGCAAGAAGTGGCGGAGTTTTGCAAGATGGTTTTCAATTACATCGAAGACCGATTCATTGATTATAATATTTATAAATCCGCTCCGGGATATCGTGGATATTATGAATCTCTATATGAGAAGTACTTCAATAGTAAAGTTATTGATGATGGCCTAAAGAGTCAACTATATCGTACTACAACTCCAGATTCATATTCGTATCGTATTATCAATCTAACAAATGTTAATACGGATCTAAACGCTTTGCCTGGACTATATGAAATTGCTAAACTTATTGACTTGACCAACATCTCACGTTTGGATACGCCACAGAGTCGTTATGATCTCTCTTTTAAGATTGCTGAGATTGTTTTCTCAAACATTACAGAATCGTCTAAAAAGACAGAAGAATTAACAGCTGGATCTGGCGCTGGATCTGGCGATGGCTCGGAAGGAGATGCACAGAATGTGCCTCAAGATGGTGATAGTAGTACCAATGTAGGCGGATCACAAGTTTCTAACGACACTGGATCTACATCTACTAGTTTGGACGACATCTTAGGTGGTGATGTATCTTCTGTACAACCAGAATCCGACAAATTGGCAGATATTGGAAATGATCCAAAAGTAAGCAAGACCAAGCAAGGTAAGATTACTAAGGCTTTTTCTAAACAGAAAGATTTTCTAAATGGTAAGATTACCAAGAAGAAAGTTACTAAGAAGGAAAAGACTCTGCTTGATGTTCTAGAAAAGAGTCAGGTTGAAATTACGGATGTAGCTCAAGATTATATTCGCAACTATGGTGGCGTTGGTGCTGTTGAGTGCATTGTAGTAAAGAATTTGAATCGTGAACTAATTGATTCATCTGAGTTTCTTTTGAAGAAAGTCAAAGCCAGAGATTATTATGGCGGAGGTGAAGTCGATAACAGAGCTTTGTATAATGAAGACGTAGCTAAATATGTCAACTTGGGAATTGTGATGGGAGTTAAACTTGCTAAACGCATTCAGTTTCGTAATGAAGTGAATGTTGACAAGTTTAGCCGTCGTCAGATTGGTAAGATTGATAAGCGAATTCTTCATGAACTTGGCGCAGATGTAGAAAACATTTTTTATACTACGGCTGTGCATAAGTACAAGAAGATGAACTTTCATATTACTTTAGATGGTAGCTCTAGTATGTGTGGTAATAAGTGGTTGAACACTATTAAATTGTGTACTACTATTGCTAAGGCTGCTTCTATGTTGGAGAATATTAATGTCACTATTAGTATTAGGTCCACCTATGGTAAGAATCCATATGTTGTAATTGCATATGATTCTCGTAAGGATAAGTTCTGTAAGATTAAAAATCTATTTCCTTATATTGTCGCACACGGATCAACTCCAGAAGGTCTATGTTATGAAGCTATTATGAAAAATATCACAAAGTGTGATGTTGAAAGCGAGAACTACTTTATCAATATTAGTGATGGAGAACCATGCTTTATGATTTCATCAACAAATGGAGCATACAGCTATAGTGGTACTGCTGCTGCACAACACACTCGTAAGCAAGTAAACAAAATTACTTCGTCTGGATATAAGGTTATTTCTTATTTTATTACAGAATATGATAATAACACATATGGTCAAAACCATCGTGATAATTTTAAACTAATGTATGGTAAGGATAGTAATTTTATTAACTTTAACAATCTAAACCAGATTGTATCTACTCTTAATAAAAAGATGTTGGAAAGTGTTGACGTATAATATATCTGTGATATAATTTTGTAGGTAGTATAACAATTAAAAAAAGGATAAAACATGAAAAAGACTGATCGTAAGAATAAGACAAACCTCGTAGTTACTTGGCCAACCAACGTATTTACTATTGAGGAGTTAAATAACGCAAACCCAGAATTCGTAAATATTACACTACGTGTTCGATTGAAGAATGCTATTATGGATGGTAAGGTAACAGAAGTTGGTTATCTTCATAATGGTAAAGGTCGTCCCCGTGTTGTATTGGCTTGTACGCCAATTAATGACCAACATATGCTTGAAGCAAAGAATCGTGGATGTGTATTGAAGGATGGAGTAAGTGTTAGTGTTGTTAATATTGACAACAAGGTTGCTGAACCCGTTGTAGTTGAGACGGCAAGTACAGAAAAGGTAACTGCTTAAGTTATTTACCTTTATGTGACCAAAGCGGACTCAATAACAAGGGTCCGCTTTTATCTTTTACATAAAACAATATATTTGCTCTTTTGGAGTGTTGTTTAATATTTTTGATAATCCCTTCAACCATGTTCCAACTACCATGATAAATTGGTTCATCTAGTTCGCTATCATAAATCGCATACTTAATATTTGATATTTCAAAAACGTAGAATGTTTCTTCTTTTGAATTGATTTTTTTATACTTCATGATAGTCTATATATAAATATGGATGCATTACAAGAATACTTTGGGATAGAAGCTTTTGATTATAATCTTAATAAGAAAAAGATGATTGATAATCTTAATCTTCTAAAAGCCATGTCGGTAGAAGAACAAACCTTTTACAAGAAATGGCTTGAGGTACAAGGTCTACAACATTATTTATCTAAATCAAGTCAAGCAAAAGCTAAAATTTGGACACCCACAGATCTAGATAATGAGGAGTTGACAATCAAAGAGATTGAGAATCTAAAGCCGACAGTTGTACACGTTACCAATAACAAGGCACTGGATAATGATTGGGTAATGCTTAGAACATTTGTTCATACCATGGAGTATGCTCAAACACCAGGTCGATTTGTAAAGTTTCTAATTACAGATGGTAATGAGAGTAACCCAAGATATTTGGGTGTAATTAGTATGTCCAGTGATGTTATTACTATCACTGACCGAGACAAATACATTGGTTGGACCCAAGATGATAAAATTAGAAATAAGAAGTTGGCTCATAGTGCTATTGGTAGTTGCATTATGAGCACCCAACCATTTGGGTACAATTTCTTGGGTGGCAAGCTTGTGGCGGCTTTGGTCACATCAGAAACGGTTAGGAACGCATGGCAGGCTCTATATAACCAGCGTTTGGTAGGAATCACTACAACCAGCCTCTATGGCAGTTATAGCATGTATAATAGCTTAAAATGGTGGCATAAATGTGGTACAAGTGCTGGTAAGATGTCAATTAAACCAGATGATAGCATTTATAAGGTGTGGCATGACTGGATTAAAGAGAACAAAGCTGATAAATATGACCGTGCTATGACCCAACGAGAGGGTGTAAGTGGGCCTGTAACTGGGGCTAAAACCCGGGTTATTAACATGATTTTCTCAGAATTGGGTATTAAACAAAGCGCATATGTACATGGATTTGAACGTGGCACTTATTATGCTTGTCCATACAAGAACACCAAAGACTTTTTGTGTAGTAAAATTACGGAGGATAAGCTAGTATTTAATCCATTGTACACAGATTCAGCCATTTTAGAGTGGTGGAAAGCTAAAGCTATAGCACGATATAAAACACTTAAAGCTGAAAATCGATTAAAACCAGACATTCTTTATTATAATAAAATGATTGGTATGGATTATGAATCTGCTAAAAATACCTATTTTAGTGAGGTGGGAAGATAGGTGTTTACTATTTATTATAGTAAATATGGCGAATAACGATAATACTAATTATACTTTTTCAGATAGATTTCAAAGATTTATTCAGAAGATCGCCAATTTTGCGCAAAATGCTAGAAGTAAAAATCAGATTGATAGTGGCCCACAAGATATCTTTACAGGTGAACAAGGTGAGTTATTAACAAAGTATAAAAACAAGATATTTTACAGAAAAAATGAAGGAGAAGAATTTGTTAGTTTGAGTGATGAATACTCTGAACTAACAAATCAATATGAATATCTTCTATCCAAAGGTGTAAATAAATACGCAACTTGGCAAAAAACAAGTAAAACCGATGAAAAAGATTGGACGTTTACTGGCTATTTTTCTCCAATTTGTGGTATTGATTGTTGTGCATTGAGTGGTTCTGTTACCAGCGGATCAGTTTAAAATTGACAAATTATAAAGTTTGATTTAAGATGAGATGATGAAAAAATCTCTATGTTGTATTTCACTTAAGCTTCAAGAACAAGGAATCAAATCGTCAACTATGACCAAAACACGATTTCTAGCACTTGAACGTAAATCCGCCGAGCGTATTGTTGCAGATCGTACTCTTAACAACGTCTATGTTACACGTAAGACCCTAGAGTTTTGTGGTCAACGTAATTGGAACTATCGTATTAGTAGTGGTATGATGCCTCTGGAAACTCTTCCAGAAGCAAATTTATTGTTAGAAAATAACTACAATTTTTCTAAAATCAAACAAGAATTTGATTTGTCTGCAATTGCAATTAAAAAATACAACATTCGTTGTAGCACACATCCAGATCAATTCGTTGTACCAGCCAGTGCAAATTCGGCAGTTGTAAAGAAATCCGTCGAAGAATTGTCTATGCATGGCAAAATGATGGATTATTTCGGCCTACCACGTTCATATGATGCTCCAATCAACATTCATATGAATTGTTACAAGGGTAACGTAAAAGATATCGCATTGCGTTTTATTGACGTATACAAGTCACTTCCTGATAATGTACGGTCAAGACTGGTTCTTGAGAACGAAGACAAACCTAATAGTTGGAAAGTGGAGGAATTATATGATCTTATTTATTCTAACACCGGCATTCCTATTACGTATGACAATCTTCATTTTCGTTGCAATCCAGGTAAGCTGAATGCTAAAGATGCTGTAAAGTTGTGTGTAAGCACTTGGGGTAAGCATCGTCCATTATTTCACTTTAGTGACAATGATCTAACCAACAAAAATCCTCGTGCGCATGGTGACTATGTTCGGGAAATTCCAACCGAATACGTTGATCTAGATGCGGACTTTGAATTTGAATTCAAGGCTAAAGATTATGCTATTGAATTGTTTGAAAAGAAATCTGGATTATAAAAAACAAAAGTTGTTGACCAATTCAACATGTTGGTGTAAGATAATTTCAAGTTAGTAATGAAACTAACGAAATAAAACAAAAACAAATAAAAACAAGAAAAGGAAAAAATAATATGTATACTCGTACAAACGCTCGTAACAAGACTAACTTCGTAGGTCATAACTCCACTGGTGTTGAGCTATATCTCTCTACCCCACTACCAAAGGCCAAGAAGGCTGCTCGTTTGACCATTCGAAGCGGCAATACCCGCGTTGACCTAAATGGTCGTCAGATCAAGGCTCTACGTGATGTCTTGTCCGCTGGATTCACTGCTTAATAGTAAATGAATCAAACATCAAACGTTGGTGTTGTAATGTGGCTGCTACTAATTGTGGCAGCCACATTTTCTATTCTAAGCATCATAATCTCATATAGGGTCTTAAAGAAGTTTGAAGATTTTCAAATTACAATGATAGAACTATTGGATGTGATGTCTGTTGAACGTGTAAAGATGTTAAAAGATCTTGAGGAACTGAAACGTCGTATTAGAATTTATGGCAATGAGAACAAAAAAGAAACAGGCAGAAGAAGCTCTAAAGACTAAATCGTTGTTTGATCATGTTAAACACATTCGTCAAGTACAATCTCCAGATTATTATGATTCGTTGAGTGAATCGGATCGTAAAACATTCAGTAAGTACATGATACTACGTGTACTGAGTATGGATAAAACGATTGTTGAAGAGATCTCTTATATTTCTAAATATTTTGAAGTGTTGCCAGAAAAGCAACTCTATAAACTATTGATTGGTGTTTTGCCTAAGAGTTATGCATTTAGTCCTTATATTAAGAGTAATGTAAAAGCTCCAAACGAAACAATAACCAATTGTATTTGTTCATTTTTTAATGTGGGTAAAAAAGATGCTACAGATTATTACAACATACTTATTTCTCACGAAGATGGTATCAACCAGCTCGTAACCTTAGTAAAGAACTATGGTTATACAGAAAAGGAAATAGAAAAGTTATTTGAATAATATGAAATTAATAGGAATATCAGGACTAGCTCGTAGTGGTAAAGATTTGTTTACAACAGTTGCGCAAAATGTTTTAAAAGAACATGGGTTAAAGACAGAACGATTTGCACTCGCCTATGAACTCAAGAGTGATCTAAAAGATCTAATTCAGAAAAAAACTGGAATTGATGTCTTTACGGAGAATACCGAAGAGAAAAATATTATTAGACCACTATTGGTTGCTTATGGTGATGTAATGCGTAAGATCAGTAATGGCAAGTATTGGACTCAAAAAGTTGAACAAAGAATTGCTAAATCTAAGGCGGATGTAGTTTTTATTACAGATATTAGATATGACCACTATATTGAAGATGAATGTACTTGGCTTCAACTAAAACAAAGTGGTAAACTAATTCATCTAACAAAATATCAATTGACTGCTATGCCTCAAGGAAAGAGGTTTAGTAAAAACAAACAGACTAAAGTTTATCAGTCCGCTCCAAATGAACATGAGATGGTCAATGATCCTAAAGTACGTAAACGTGCGGATTTAAAAATTGAATGGGAAGATGTCTCTGGCCAAACTGGAGATATAACAAAGAATCCACTTATTATCAAAATAGTCACAGATGCTTTATATGAGATTGGTGCTATAAAAAAGCCATCTGTTGTGGACGATCTATCTTAATTTCAGAGTTTTAATATCGTGATGAGCATTATGTTTAAATATGATGCTCTCATCTGTAGTCATTGTTCTAAATACACTGATATAATTCTCAGCCTGGGTTTTTATGAATGTGAGGTAAATAACATTACATTCTTCTGACTTATTAGCTTTTTGTTGTTTTTTACAACTACAGATGTTATTTAACAATGTTATACAATTACCAAGTTGGCTTTCAATTGGTAAATTTTTTCCTTTTATAGAATTAAAAAATTGCTGATAACTAGAGATTGTCATAATAACTTTTTTACTAGTAAATATATAGTTAATGAACAAATATAGTTTATTGGAAATACCAATAGAGACATCCATTGCTGGTAACCAAAACTATAAATCAGTAAATTTACTCCAATCAAAGTTGTCCAAAAACATAAACATATAGGACAACTTAACAGCTTAGTTATATAACCAGGTCGTGTAGTATACAAGAAATCTGGATATGTAGACATTATATCGATTTCCAACTTATATTTTTCAAACTCGTTAATTTTAAGCAGTGTTCTTAGATTAAATATTTTAGCAATGGTTTGTACAATATCACTTTCAAACCAAACCACCATTATAAATGTGGTGTAAAATATAAGAGGTATGTTTAAGTCTGTTAAATTCATAATTTTCCTTTCTTAAATGTAACAAAAGGTCTTATTATATAGTCTAATTCTTTTCTTTTAATTTCTAACCGATCATTTGGATTAGATAATACAGATTTATTTAGATACTTTGAATATCGTGTAATTTTTACTTCTATTACTTTAGAATTAAGGGTCTCATCTAAACCTGAGTTTTTTATAGCGTTATATACTCCACCCATATGTATATCATCAATTACCAAAAACCCATCATCGTTTAGAAAATTTATAGTATTTTTAATATCTGATATAACAACATCATAGTCATGACATCCGTCTATTAATATTAAATCAAACAATATTTGATTTTCTTCAAAAAATTTTGGTATAGTATGTACTGAATTACCCTTAATTAAATTGATATCAAAATAGTTTTTTAATATGGATATCGCCCTATCTTCTATTCCCCACCTACATATATCAAATGTATACATTTTTGCTGATGGATTCGCATTTAAAAAACAACATGCGGAGTGACCTCCATTAAAGCCTATTTCCAATATATTTTTTGGTCGGTTATTTTTAATTAGATCATACATGTACTCAAGAAAACCATCTGTACATCGACCTTCTTTGGTTTCTGGAAGATCTTTCCATCCCAACCAACTATTTTTAAAATCTAAACTAAGCATTTTATATTAGTTTGTTTTTATACCATTCGTTGTTTGTATTGATTAAATTATTCTTATAATCAACTAATTGGTTAACCTTGATCTTAAAGATATCATACTCCATATCTCCAATCTGGCCACTATCCTCCAACATCAATTGCAACATATTAAAAAACTCAAATGATTGATTGGTCAGTTTTGTTGCATCAAATTCAACCAACACATCGTTAGTACGTTGATCTTCAAAACTTTTTAATTTCTTCGTAATGTTTATACGAGTATTTTTTTGTTCTACTTTAATATAACGATCTTTTGGTGCATCTGAATAGATAGTATCACACCATGGTTCTAATAATAATAGTTTATATTCATCAATATTTTTCACTATAAATCCAACATCATATCTATTTGGTACGATTGGTTTCATAGTATCATTATGTTTTACAAAATGACCCCATTTACGAATAAAGTTTCTTGCACTTTTTACGTTTTGATTTTGCCACTCTTCACTATCTTTACCAATTGAAGTAATTGTTGGATTAAATCTGCTACCTCTACAAGTTAGATGATATACACAAGCTTCCCACAATTGAATAAACTTGTATCCATTTAATAAGAATCTGTTGAAGATGTCACTATCTTCTTTTGAAGTTGGAGCAAATAGTAGATCATGACCACCGATTTTAGTAAAATCTTCTTTATAAATTGCCCAAGGAGCAAATACTCCCTCAGTAATTTTCTCCTTTCGAGTCATTTTTGTATCGATCATCCATTTATCAAATGCTTCTTTTCTGAAGTTTTCTGGCTCCATACCAAAATCTTGTACAATTTTTTCTGGACCACCTGGATGTAATGGTGGTTCTATTCTAGTCAAACAAACTACCGTTTGTGGTTTTAGATACTTTTCAATCAACAGATCTGCATTTTTAGAAATATACATGTCTGCATGATAAATCATTACAACTTCACTTGTAGCTACGTCTTGAACCAACGTATTGTACAATTCGGTCATACCCTTTCGTTCTGGACCATCATTACGAATAGCTTTGAAACATGGATCTGATTTAATCATTTCTTGACACCATTCCCACGTTCCATCGGAACTAGCGTCATCTGCAACACATACTTCGTGTTCTTTATGACTTAGGTTTGAACGAAGTGCATCGTAACACCACTTTAAATATTTAAGATTATTACGTGAGGGTAAAATAAAACTAATTTTCATCGCTTAATACATATTAAATATTTATCTGACTTTTTCACTACAAATAGTTTATTTAATTTTTCAATCCACCAACTTTCTGGTTTAACAGTCATGTGAAGTATTACTCCATTTGTATTTTCTCCAGACTCTTTGTAAGAGATAGAGAATACCGCGGCGTTATTAACAACTCTATGTATCTCTGAAAAGATAGTATCTATATCGTTTTCTAAACAATGTTCTAAACAATCAAAAGAAGTTACCACCTCTATAGAATTGTTCTCAAAAGGTAAAGAATGTGCTTCGCCAGATATGAATTTAATGTTTGGATTGTTAATAATATTTCCGGTTTTTACCGATGCGATATCCATACCATACACCTTTTCAACACCTGACTTCTGAATATTGTCGCAAAAGTAACCAAACCCACATCCTATGTCTAATACTGACTTTGGCTTTAAATTTAAAATATAGGTTGTAATACCATCTCCATGATTGCCTCGACCATATCCTCGCCTATCATTTTTTCTTTTATAATGGTTATTAGCATCTATATAAATAGATTGGTATTTATCACGTTCTTTTTGTCGTAAATCTTCTATATTCATAGTAATCCACTTTCTCCAAATCTTTTAGACCAAGCTAAAAATGTGCTTCGATTATTACTACAACATGTAGTTTTTGATAAGATTAACATTTCAATAAACGCTTCTACTATAGATTGTTCATTACGTGCCGCATTATAATTCCACCTTCTGTTATCATTATCGACTATAGCACCATTCCAACCGGCCGATTTATCGTACTTTTCTGTATAACTAGTTTTTTTGTAAAATACTAAATTAGGATTGCCTCTCAACTGATCTTCGATTGATTTTTCATCGGTACAAATAAAAAATTGTTTATCTTTATTTTTTGATATAAAATCAAGCGAGGTTCTTATATTTTCATCTCTATTAGGACTATCAGATCCACGTATGTGCAAACTCAAAGTTTCTTTCGTGATGTTATGTTGTTGTACAAATTTGGAAACTTGGTCTAGTATAGATTGTGTTATTTTTATACTCTTATAACATTCTTTCAAAATATCACCCGACACACCAAGACTATCTGTTAAAAACACAAATGTTGGATCTACATAATTATTGTTATTTACTATAACCCGTCTTTTATAGTTTAAATGTTTTTTATGTAAATAAATTGGAATATTAAGATCTAGTTTATTATCTAATTCGGTTATGGTATTTTCAATATATTCGTAGTCAAAGTCAAATAACAATTTTAGATTACAATCACTTGAATGATTTCTTACATTATTAATAACCAGATTCTTATTTAATTTTTTATGTAGATGAATGCCTTGGAATAAACCATTGAATTTATTGCCTAATCCACCATCTAATATATCGATTATTGTATTATTATATGTTAACATAACTATTGCAAATTTCTATTTGCTTGAAACCCAATTTTCTTATCTTGTTCAAATGGGAATTTGTACATAGATAAATATTCATGTATAACATGCTTGTACTTTTTATTTTTTAAGTCGGCAGACAAATTCAAATATTCTTCTACCAAGTCTAAATCTAGAAACGGATATCTAGATTCTATTCCAAAAGAACCAGCGACATATTCCTCTTTGGAAATATAAAGTTGCTGAGTGCCTTTAAAGAAATTTCTCCAAGGAAATACTGATTTTAAATCTGATGGAAATCTACCTCCAAATGTACTATGGCCATAAATTTTATTGCCGTGCATACCATAATCAGAAATTATTTCATCTGCACCTTGACCAGACATGTATATTTTTCTACCATCTCTTTGAGCCAATGTACAAATATGAGCCAACCCATAACACGCCTTATCAGATCGTATGTTTGTATTTAAGTCATCAGATACAAAGTCTTCACACTTAATACCAAACAAATTGTTGGAGTAGTAGTCATATTCTGACTTTTTTAAATTAATTAACTCTTTATGCTTGATCAAATCGAATCGTTGCTTGATTATATCAACGTTTTCAGATGCGGATATGCTATAAGCCTTATAATCTACTCCAGTTTTATTCAACGCACAACTTATAATTCCGCTATCATATCCACTACTCAATCCTATAAAAAACTTCTTATCCGAAGAGAACTTGGTTCTCTTTTCAATAGCTTTATCAAACTTTGTAATCCACTCATCAATATCGGTTTTATATTGATCCAAATTAAAGTTTGTTATTGTTCTGGTTGTTAATTGACCAGATTTAATATCATAGATGTAGGTTGTGTTTGCTTCTACTTTATTTGCACGTTTAAAGTTTGATAATAATATTGGACTGGTATATGTAGAAACACATATAGATTTTCCTTCGATACTATAAAACAACGGTTTGGTTCTAAACGTGTCTGAGGAAAACACTATTCGTTGATTGTTTAAATCCAAAATTAGAATAGCATATTCCCCATCTAATTTGCTAGTAAAGTCTGGTCCATATGTTTGATATAGATCTATAATAACTTCACTATCACATTTAGCATTTGGATTAAAATCCTTGAAGTTGTATATTTCTCCATTAAATAATGAATATACGTTGTTTTTACTCAAAGGTTGTATTGTAAACTCTCCGGTCAAACTCAACAGATTATGAACCAATGTATATCCTTCGATTTCAACTATATTAGTTGCATCTGGGCCTCTTGGTTTTAAATACTTGTTTAATTCTTCAAGATTACCCAAGTATTGATTGCTAAAATAAAAACTACACATTAGAGAATGGATTTTAGGCTGTTTAATCTGTGATTCAATAATTGTACCGCGTCACCTATTTTATGACCTTTGAAATGCAAAATTCTTGCTTCTGGTGGAGTAGACTGAAAGTTGATGCAATTAATCGTTGTCTCTGGTATTTCTTGAATTGCAACCTTATCTTTCATAGATGGGATTGTACGTACCAATGCAGTTGTCTCTCTTGGTACGGATGGAATCTTACTCATGTTATCTCTCCAGACATCGATGAATTCCAAACAAGCTTTTGGTTTAATCAATCCCACAAACGATGCTATATATGGAGATGAGTGTACACGTTTTGTGACAGCAATATCTTTAGACATATCAATAACGTCGATGAATTCATTTAGAAAATAACAATCAACGTCTATTAAGAATATAGGATTGTCTTTTTTAGTAGCCAAATCACGTAAAAATTGAGTTTTGAGATCGACGTTTTTTTGCCATCCTTCATCCCATATATTTTTAGTAATTACCGATTCATTGTATTTTGCGATTTTTACTCTGCTATTATTAAAAATAGGATCTTGTTTGAAATTTTCGCCGGTATACAAAACAATCAGTTCTGACATTCCTTCGCATTTTTCAAGTGCAGACTTTGTAAAATAGTACAAAAAGTCCCAATATATATCGTTAACGACGGTGCAAATAGTATAACTCATATTTAATTATATAACTTATTGTAGGTTTTACTCATATAATGTTCAACCTTTGTACCATAACTAGTGTCTGGGATGCCATTAAAATGATATACCCAACCATAATCTGTAAACACTAAATCATCGGTTAAACCTTCCATCAAATATAAACCCATCATATTAAACTCGTATGGTAGTATATTTACATCAACGTTTTTCATTTGCAATAGAAAATTCATTGGTGTTTGATCGGTACCTAACTTTATTGTTGATTCCAATTCATATATACGCTCACGATTATCTAAGTAGAATTGTTTTAGATAGTTTAAGTGTTCTTTATGTGATTCGTTGAATATCTGGAATCCTCCATTGATATACTTCCAAATATCTAATTTATAATCGTTGAATAACAACTTACTATAACACTCTGTGCTTCTAATGACCCATTCGTATACAACTCCATCATGTACACCTGTGTATTTACCGCCGGTCATATCAAAGAAATTTGGACAATTTGGATGTACGATGGTATCGGCATCAACAATTAATACTTGGTTATACTTAATGTTACTTTGTTCCAACAAATCTAAAGCATAATAACGTTGCCAAGCTAAACTTGTGATGTTTGTATCCATCAATGGTTCATCTAACACTACAACTTGACAATCGTGTTTATTAGCAAAATGCTTCCAACTATTTATGCTATACTCGTAAATCTTATTGATGAGAGGAGTATTACGCAACTTTTTCTCGTTATTGTTGGAAATAACGGCGGGTATTAAAATGATATTCTTCATACGTAAAATTGTTTAATTGAGTTCCACACCTGATTAATTAACTGATTTCTATCATTTATAGGAATGCCTGTAAAATGCCAAATATAACCATATTTAAATAAAAACGTGGTATTATCATTCAACTTGTCATTGTGCCATAACATTCCCTTTTTAACCATACCAATCGTATTCCAACAATAAGGTAACGTTTTTCTCTTGATACCTTCTTTTACTAAGAATAAATTCAATATAGTTTGTTCTTTACCAACACCAGGCACACTCCAGTTATCCATGGTTTCTTTGTTGGTTAAATAAAAGTTTTTTAACTTTTCAAAGAAAGGTTTGTGGGATTTATGAAAGAACAACACTCCACCATTGATATATTGCGATAGTGACATAGGAACATCAGTTAGTTCAGTAAATGATGATCTAAAAGCCTTTAAACTTTTATCTACCCACTGAATTGATGTATTGTCCAATACTCCACAAAATTCATCATCATATAAATCAAATATATTTGGAGCATCCCACTTAATCATAGTGTCAAAATCTACAACACCAATCTTTTCATAGTCATCGCCAACATAATCAAAAACAAACTCTTTGTGCCAGACGCTATATTTAACGTCTGGTCTCTTACTTCTAACAACAAAAAAGTCAACATCATGTTTATCACAATAATATTGCCAAGCATTTATTGTATGTTCAAAATAAGTCTTATGAGAATGTTTGGATAGTTCATCCTCAATAGCTACCATTAATATACAATTCTTAGCCATTTCGTTTTACCATTTGTTCGTTACTCTTCAATACAGTCTTCAGTATGGATAGATCTACACCAACTTTATCACCATATCCAACCATAGCCTTTGTATCTTTTGGCAAACACTTGCCACCAAAGCCACGTTCATTAGCAAATACAGCGGTGTGAGATTTATTGGTTCTTGGGTCCAACAACCATAGATCACGTACTTCACTCCAATGTGTACCACTCTTTTCACATAGATCATATAGTTCGTTTACAAACGCAACCTTCATTGCAAAATAAGTGTTTTCAACATACTTTGTAATTTCAGCACTAATACTATCAGTTACACGATAAGTTTTGCTTGGACCAGTAATCGGCATATAAATGTCAACCAATCTGTGACCAAGAGCTTTATTATCCGCACCAAAAATAAAGAATGGAGTTTGTTTAACATCTGTAGTAAATCCGTTTGGAGTCCAATACTTAGATTCTCCAGCGAATTCTGGACTGAATACGACGTTTTTATCATACTTCTTAATCAGTTTTTGGGTGGTACCAATTTCAACGGTTGACTTGATAAGAATAATTGAATTGGTCATCCAAGATACGGATTCTTCAACAATACTTGTGTCACAACTACCATCAGCATTAGATGGAGTTGGTACACAAACTACACCCAATTCACACTCATTGATTTCTTCTTTTGATACTGAATCTGCATATAGTGGATCACGAATTAGTACTTCGTAATGATCTTTGAAAAAAGCATGAAATGCTTTGCCAACATAACCATAACCAACGATGCCGATTTTAATT
>JACCDP010888502.1_pt1 | contig 15853 bp, 16 predicted proteins | sample 7445841 | NCBI WGS metagenome assembly JACCDP01 (sample SAMN15323441, study PRJNA562643) | freshwater metagenome | isolation source: river surface water | place: USA:Blue River Watershed | collected 2017-08-17 | reverse complement strand
CGGAAGTTATTTAATTGATGGCCAAATTCTTTTGGATGAGACTTTTTCAGGTTCTGCAGTAACCCAAGAACAAGGAGCTATTTGCGAAGGTTGCGCATGGCTAATAACCAATGTTTGTTATGTCTTTGATGCAAATTATTCGATTACATATTGCAATGCATTCACGGACTGTAAAACTGCAGAAGATACTGACGGTGAAAGAATGAAGATTTGGAGAAAGCTTGGAATCGATGAACCCTGGCTTTTAGTTGGCTACATGTGTGTTGGACCTGAAGGCCCAAATACCCCAGAAAAGTTCAAAACTTTAATAAGTGAACAAACTATTGAGTATTTGCCAAGACTTCTGCCAACAACTCAACCAGCAAATGATGTTTTAGTTAATACAGAAATCTATTTTTTAAGTAATCAACCTAATTTCTTTGGACCAAAAACTGTAACTGTAACTGGAATTCCAGTCACTTTAACTGCAACATCTAGTTGGGTATGGAAATTTTCTGATGGAACAGAAATTCAAAGCACAAATTCAGGTGCGGGATTTCCCGATGGGCAGATAAGACATATTTTTAGAACAAAAGGACTACAAACAATTTCAGTAACAACGACGTGGAATGCCAGCTGGAAAACTAATTCGAAAGTTTCGATTCCAGTGCCTGGCAAATCTTTGACTCAGACCACAACTTTTACTTTGATCGCTCACGAAGCCCGAGGTGTGCTTACACGCTGAGCGATTGACCCAAAGCAGGCAGAAATTGCGAAGTCGTGACACAATAGGAAACCGGGCCGGTCAATTTGACAGGCCCTTAAGCGCGTCATCACTTTGAAAGGTTGTCTTCGTGGCATTGTTTGGAAAAATTTTAAGTAAACCTGCCGCCAAGAAACCTGCTGCGAAAAAACCTGCCCCTAAACCTGTTGCAAAAAAAGTTGTTGTCAAACCAGCGGCTAAGCCTGCGGCGAAACCTGTAGTGAAGAAAGTTGTTGCAAAACCAGTAGCAAAAAAACAAGTTGTTAAGCCAGCTGCTAAAAAAGTTATAGCTAAACCATCTGCTAAGCCTGCGGCGAAACCTGTAGCTAAGAAAGTTGTAGCAAAACCAGTAGCAAAGAAACCAGCGGCTAAAAAAGTTGTTGCAAAACCAATTAAGAAAGCTAAGCCTGCTGCCAAACCAGTTGCAAAAAAGCCAGCGGCTAAAAAAGTTGTTGCAAAACCAATTAAGAAAGCAAAACCTGTAAAAATTGCAAAACCAGCAAAGCCTGTAAAAGCAGCACCAGTTAAAGCTGCAGTTCCTGCTAAACCAGTCAAAGGCGCTAAAGCAGTTCCTGCTCCAAAAGGAAAAGCTGACAAAGGTTTTGCCAAAGTCATCATGGTTGATGGCGAACTTGTAACTGTTGATGACGTAGATGAAGTAGATCCGGCTGAATTAGAGGCTATTGCTGAATTAGAAAAAGAGAGTCTTGCAGAATTAAGTGAAGAAATTGCTGAAGTTGAAGAAGTAGAAGATGACGAAGAAGAAAACACAAAAACGAGTGCCACAGTTGATGAGTCAGAAGCTTTCGTTATTTCTGACACAGATGATGCGGATGAACCAACTCAAAAAGTAACGGTTGCTGGAGCAACAGCAGATCCTGTTAAAGATTATTTGAAGCAAATTGGAAAAGTGGCTCTTCTAAACGCTGAACAAGAAGTTGAATTAGCCAAAAGAATTGAAGCTGGATTATTTGCTGAAGAAAAAATCGCTGCCGGAGGAATTAAGGATCGAAAACTTAGAAAAGATTTGGAATGGATTGCTGAAGATGGCGATAGAGCCAAAAACCACTTATTAGAAGCAAACCTTCGACTTGTAGTTTCTCTTGCCAAGCGTTACACAGGACGAGGCATGTTGTTTTTAGATTTGATTCAAGAGGGAAACCTAGGTTTGATTCGTGCAGTTGAAAAATTCGATTACACCAAAGGTTACAAATTCTCTACATATGCTACTTGGTGGATTAGACAAGCAATTACTCGTGCGATGGCAGATCAGGCAAGAACAATTCGTATTCCTGTTCATATGGTTGAAGTTATTAACAAACTTGCACGTGTACAAAGACAAATGTTGCAGGATTTAGGTAGAGAACCAACCCCAGAAGAATTAGCTAAAGAACTTGATATGTCCCCTGAAAAAGTTGTGGAAGTTCAAAAGTATGGTCGTGAACCTATTTCACTTCATACACCCCTTGGTGAAGATGGTGATTCCGAATTTGGTGATCTAATTGAAGACTCAGAAGCAATCGTGCCTAGTGATGCAGTTTCATTTACTTTGTTACAAGAACAATTAGACAGTGTGCTTGATACTTTGAGTGAACGCGAAAGAGGCGTAGTCCGAATGAGATTTGGTCTAACAGATGGTCAACCAAAAACTCTTGATGAAATTGGTCAGGTTTATGGAGTGACTAGAGAACGTATTCGACAAATCGAATCTAAAACAATGTCTAAATTAAGACATCCATCGCGCTCACAAGTATTGCGCGATTACTTAGACTAAATTAGTTCGTTGCTCCAAGACGATCTGTTTCGTCAATGTATTCAGTTGCAATCAGTTTTAGTTTTTCTTCATGCTTTCTAGCATGATGTCCACAAAAAATTAATGTTCCACCTGTTGGAAGTGTTACTCGCACAAATGCTTGTGCTCCGCAACGATCGCAACGATCAGATGCAGTTAGAGCTGGTCCTGCGGTTAATGTCGTATTCAACGTAGGGCCTCTTTTCTTATAGGTGATACTTCAATCATCCTTGCAAAACCACGACTCGCAACTCGAAGTAGGCCTCGGTGTGTCGGAGACCACAATCAAGAGGGCCATCTAGGCGTGCCGTAGCCCTGGAAAGGCTTAGAAATCTACGAGAATAAACAAACCAGACTTTTCACACCATTGATTGTTGAAATATTACAAAAAGGAAATGAAAACTTGAGTCCTGCAACTAAGACCAATAACGCTGAATATAACGCCAAGAATTTATCGGTTCTTGAAGGTCTTGATGCGGTAAGAAAACGTCCGGGTATGTACATCGGTTCAACCGATGGCAGAGGATTAATGCATTGTGTTTGGGAATTGATTGATAACGCAGTTGATGAAGCTTTAGCTGGACATTGTAAGAAAATTCAAATCAAATTAATGCCTGATAACTCTGTTGAAGTAATTGATGATGGTCGAGGAATTCCTGTTGATATCGAACAAAAATCAAAATTAAGTGGTGTGGAGTTAGTAATGACCAAACTTCATGCTGGTGGAAAATTTGGCTCCGGTTCCTACACTGCATCAGGTGGATTACACGGTGTTGGCGCATCTGTTGTAAATGCACTGAGTGCTCGACTAGATGTTGCAGTTGATAGGGGCGGGAAAACCCACATGGCATCTTTTCAAAGAGGGGTAACAGGAGTATTTAAAGGCGAAGGTCCAAATGCAAAATTCACCAGAGAATCTGGTTTAAGAGTTTCAGGAAAAGCAGCAAAATCAGGAACGGGAACCAGAGTTAGATTTTGGCCAGATCCAGAAATATTTGTTAAAGAACTTCATTTGGATGCAGCAGCTTTAATGCAACGTGCTCGCCAAACTGCTTTTCTTGTTCCAGGTTTAGCGGTAGCAGTATCAGATTTAAGAGATAAAGAAAAAACTGAAGTTGAATATAAGTTTAAAGGTGGAATCACCGAATTCGTTGAACATATGTCAAGCGGAGAATCAGTAACTGGTGTAATTCGTTTACAAGGCAACGGAAACTTCACGGAAAATGTTCCAGTCTTAGACGATCAAGGCCATATGAGACCTAGAGAAGTTGAACGAGAAATGGCTGTCGATATTGCCCTTCGTTGGGGAACTGGTTATGACAATGAAGTGAAATCCTTCGTAAACGTAGTTGCAACGCCAAAAGGTGGAACACACGTTACTGGTTTTGACAGAGCAATAGTAAAAGTTGTCAATGATCAACTAAAAGCCCAAAGAGTTTTAAAGAATAATGAAGAAAGTGTTATTAAGGAAGATATTTTAGAAGGATTAACAGCCGTAATTAGTGTGAGATTGCCTGAACCTCAATTTGAAGGTCAAACTAAAGAAATTTTAGGAACACCAGCTGCCCAAAAAATTGTTACAGCAGTAGTTACTCAAGAATTCAACAAATGGTTTAAGAGTCCTCCAAGAGGAGATAAAGCAAAAGTTAAATTGTTGTTGGAAAAGATAGCTAATGCGTCTCGAGCACGCTTGGCTGCTAGAAATCAGCGAGATGTGCAACGAAGAAAGAATGCAATTGAATCTTCTTCTCTTCCTGCAAAGCTTGCAGATTGTCGATCAAATGACATCGAACACACAGAATTGTTTATCGTTGAAGGTGATTCCGCATTAGGAACAGCGAAGTTAGCAAGAAATTCAGAATTTCAAGCTCTGCTACCAATCCGAGGAAAAATTCTTAACGTACAAAAAGCATCAGTTGCTGATGTTTTAAAGAACTCTGAATGTGCATCAATTATTTCAGTTGTTGGGGGAGGTTCAGGTAGAACCTTTGAACTAGAAGATGTTCGCTACAGCAAAATTATTTTAATGTCTGATGCTGACGTCGACGGCGCACACATTAGATGTCTATTGCTTACATTGTTTCAGAGATACATGAAACCTCTTCTTGATAGTGGTCGAGTATTTGCAGCGGTTCCTCCATTACACAGAATTGAAACTATGGGTGCTGGGAAAAAAGCGGGCGAAGTTATTTATACCTACAGCGATGATGAGATGCGCAAAACGGTTGCCGCTTTAGAAAAAAGTGGTCAAAAGATAAAGCAACCAATTCAAAGATATAAAGGTTTAGGCGAAATGGATGCTAAGCAATTGCGTGAAACCACAATGAATCGGGAAACAAGGACTTTAAGAAGAATCAATGTTAAGGATGCTGAAGAAGCAACCGAAGTATTTGATCTATTGATGGGTTCAGATGTTGCTCCAAGAAAAGAATTCATTGTTCATGGTGCAGATGAACTAGATAAATCAAGAATTGATGCTTAGCTAGTTATTCGACGCTTCCAGAAGAATGACCTGGGAATAAGTGGGCTTCTGGATTTATTGCCACAGTCGCATTGTTAACAGCAGTGGCAGCCTCTCCAAACCCAACAGAAATTAATGCAACTTTTCCAGGATAAGTAGAAATATCTCCTGCTGCAAAAATTCTTTCAATGTTTGTGTGCATTCCTGAATCAACCACTATTTTTCGTGACTCAAGGTTTAATCCCCATTCAGCCAAAGGTCCAATATTTGCCGTAAAACCAAGTGCGGCAACTAAAGTTTGGCAATTCAATTCTTTTGTTTCTTTGGTTTTTGAATTCATATATTCGATTTTTTCGATATGCGAGTTTCCAGAAACTTTTGTTACTTCTGCTTCTGTGATTAATTCAATTCCTAGGGCTTTTACTTGATCAACTGTTGCTTGATGAGCTCTGAATTTGTCTCTTCTGTGGATTAAAGTGACTGATTTTGCAATTGGATGTAATTCATTTGCCCAATCAAAGGCCGAATCTCCACCGCCAACGATTACCACATCCTTGCCTGCATGATCTGACATTTTTGGTACGAAGTGAACTAAACCTTTACCGCCCCATCCATCAGCTGCAGGAAGTGGGCGAGGAGTGAAGCGACCAATACCACCGGTAATTATGACTGCTTTTGCATTCACGGTTTCTTTCTCAGAAGTAATTGTTAAAGATTTATCGGGATTTTGTTTCAAAGTTGTAGCTGTTTGATTTAACAAAAATTTAGGATTGGAAGGTTTTGCTTGAGTAAGGAGGTTATTGATTAAGTCTCTACCTTTAATTGAAGAAAAACCGCCTACATCAAAAATTGCTTTTTCTGGATACATCGCAGTTATTTGTCCACCCGGTTCTTCCAGGCTATCCATTAAGGCCACACTCATGCCACGAAATCCTGCGTAATAGGAACCATAGAGTCCTGCAGGTCCAGCACCGATTATCAAAATGTCTACGTCGTGAGTTGCCATGTATCTATTCTGCTCTATTGATAATTTTTTGCGACTTGGGCGTTGGAAGAACTACTAGACAAGTACTAAATCTTCTGGTTTTTTAACCGCTTCGCTTATTACTTTGCCAGATTCAGAAACCAACATAGATCGTCGTGGGGTTGCAAAATGTTGGGCAACTGCTGCTAATTCATCAGCCACGCTCTTGCGCAATTTCTTAGTCGAACCAAGAATTGATTTTAGTTCGTTGATTGCGTCAAGTAATTGCTTTTGTTCAGTTTGAAGTTCAATTTTTGAAGTTTTAGTTAATCTTCTAAGTGGCATTTCCAAGATGTAAGTGGTTTGGATGTCTGAAAGTTTAAAACCCTTCATCAAGGCAGTTTTAGCTTCAGTAGCATCATCACTTGCTCTGATTATTTTGATAACCTTGTCAATATCAACAATTGCCAGCAACATACCCTCAACTAAATGAAGACGTGCAGTCGCTTTTTCTAATCTGAATTTGCTTCTACGTTTAACAACATCTATTCGATGTTCTAGGTAAACCTCTAGCAATTCTTTCAAACCAAGGGTTCTTGGTCGACCTTCTACAAGAGCAACGTTATTAATGGCAAAGGATTCTTCCATTGGAGTTAGGCGATATAGATCTTCTAATACCTTTTGTGGTTCATGACCATTTTTGATTTCTATTACTAGTCGTAAACCTTTTTCACCATCGGTTAAATCAATTACACGAGATATTCCTTGGAGTTTTTTACTTTCAATTAAATCTTTCATTCTTTCGATAACTTTTTCAGCACCCACGTTGAAGGGAAGCTCTGTTATTACTAAACCTTGTTTTTTAGCCTTAACATTTTCTAATTGAACAGTAGCTCTCATTCTGAAAGATCCACGTCCAGTTAAGTATGCATCTTTCATGCCATCGCCTATAAGGAGCTTTCCACCACTTGGCAAATCTGGTCCTGGAATAATTTTCATTAATTCGCGTGGTTTTATTTCTGGATCTTCAATTAGTGCCAATAGTGCAGAAACAACTTCACCTAGGTTATGAGGTGGCATATTTGTTGCCATACCAACAGCGATACCAGTTGCACCGTTTACTAAGAGATTAGGAAATGCAGCAGGCAATACTTCAGGTTCAACTTCTCGACCATCATAATTTGTTTTGAAATCAACAACATCTTCATCAATTGATGCAGTTAAGCCAAGGGCGGCAGGAGCTAGTTTGCATTCTGTGTAACGCATAGCTGCAGGACCATCATCAAGAGAACCGAAGTTTCCTTGACCATCAATTAAAGATAAACGCAAAGAAAATGGTTGAGCCATCCGAACAAGTGCGTCATAAATTGCACCGTCACCGTGTGGATGTAAACGACCCATGACTTCACCAACAACTCGAGCACTTTTTACATGTCCTCGTTCAGGTCTTAAACCCATTTCATTCATCTGGTACAAAATTCGTCTTTGAACAGGTTTTAATCCATCTCTGGCATCAGGTAAAGCTCGAGAATAAATTACGGAATATGCATATTCAAGAAAAGATCCACGCATTTCTGTGGAAACGTCAATATCAATGATTCGTTCAGGGTTAAGCGGCAGAGCAACAGGTTTAGATTTTTTGCTAGCCACTAAAAGATTCCTTAAAGTTTTGGATCGAACAATATGTTTTAATCATGCCTTTATTGAGAAGGCTTTTGGCGCTGCCACACCGATTTAGTACTTATTGCCCACCTTTAGAACCAAAAAGTATTTCATCCCAGCTAGGAATTGATGCTCTTTTGCCTTTGGCAGGTTTTGGAGAATCATTAACTGCAATTGGTTCATCAATTATTTCTTCAACTACAACTACTTCTTCAACGACGTTGATAATGGGAGCTGGTTCTGGAGTTGCAATTACTGGAGCCGTTTTAACAACTGGGGTGATAACAGGTTGTGTAACTTGTTCTTGTTTAGGAATTGGGACGGTGTTTGAAACATCTTGTTTTACACCTTCGGGAGTAACCCATTTAGGTAATTCTTCAACAACTTCTTCAACAATTGTGGGCACACTAACTAATTTTGGTGCGACATGTTCAACCGTTTGATTTTGTGGCATGTCTGGTGTGACATCAAGTAGCCAACGTGCAACATCATCAAGGGGTGCAATCGTTGAAACATCTGGATCGTAAGCCCAATGAGCTTCTGTTTCACCTTTTCTACCAACAAAAGAACATGCAATGTTCCATCTTCCGTCTTCTCTTTTCCAGGCATCCCATTTAGTGGATTCGATATCTCCACCACCATGTAAAATTCTTGTTTGCACAATTTCATCAAACGCAGCACTACCGTGTGCTCTTCTTATTTCTGTTTCACGGGCACGTTTTGAAATCCAATATCTTTCTTGTAAAACTGGTGGTTCAAATCTTTTAATTCTTTCCAAAGGAATGCTACTTACTTGAGCTAAATCTTCAGATGCAATTCCAGAACGAATTCTTGCTTGAATTTCGGCAACACTTAATTCATGATCTCTGTCATGAACTGAAGCTTTCGGACGTTTGCGCCAATTGCGTGCTGCATCTCTAGTTTTTTCATCAAGATCTAATGCAAATTCATTTCCTTTTTCATCTTTCAAAACTATTTTTGTGCCGTCATCACTAAGTGCACCAAAAGTTAACTTTTTGGTCATGCGACACCTCCAAATATTTGTGTTACAGGAGTGACTAATCACAATTCCTGTGTAGAACTACGCTACGAGAAAAATGTGAGTTTAGGCTGATTTTGCTGAGCGCGAGTCGGCTCGCTTTAGATCTTGGTAAGTAAGCAAAGTTATGACGAAAGTTAGTAACCCAGCGAAGGTAACTACCCAAAACGCAACTTGCGCACCACTGTTATCAATAACCCAACCAGATATCGCTGAAGCCAAAGCAATTCCTAAACCTGCCCCAGTATTTGCCCAAGCAAAACCTTCAGTTAATCGGTTTTGGGGGACTAGTTGACCAATCAGGGTATAGCCAGAAATTAACACAGGCGAAATTGCTAAACCAGAAATTAACAGTGTGACGAAAAGAGCGGGCAAGGTTGAAATAAATGGCAGAGGCACTAGAGATAAAGCAAAGAAGAAAGCGGCGATTAAGAATCTGTGTGAAAGTTTATTTTTAAAGTGAATGGCTCCCATTGCAATTCCTGCTGCCAAGGATCCAACAGACCAAGCTGTGATTAATGCACCAGCAAGTTGAGGGCTTCCATTTTCACGACTAAATGCAACCGCAATTACTTCAGCAGCGCCAAATACAGCACCGAGCAAAATGTATACCAAGAATAATGAAAATATTCCTGGATATCTCAGGGCAGCTTTTCCTCTTTCTGCGCCCACAACGTGAATTTCAGGTTGAGTTTTATGTTGGCTAGATAACCAAATGCCACCCAAAGTAACCAAAATTGCTGCGAGTAACAAGCCTGAAGCGTCATAAAATACAACGCACAAAAATGTTACAAGGGGTGGTCCAAAAATAAAAATAACTTCATCAAGAACACTTTCCATTGCAAAGGCAGTATTTTCCTGTTGCCTATTTTTAGTGGCATTTTTCCAGCGAGCTCTAATAAAGGGACCAATTGTAGGTTGACTTGCTCCAGAAATAATTCCAAGAATTATCACAAGTATCAGATTTGCATCTTTAATGATCAGATAAATCATAATTAATAGCGTGGAAACGTGAAGGGACAAAAGTATTGGAATTAACTTATTTTGGCCTAATCTGTCTACCAAGCGAGATGTTATTGGTCCACCAACTGCAGCAGCAATCGCAACTGATGCTGAAACCAACCCGGCTTTGAAATATGAACCAGTTCTTGACTGGACTAAAAGCACTGCACCAAGCCCATACATAGAAATCGGGAAGCGAGCAATTAAGCCTGCGAGCATGAAAGAAGTAGCACCAGGAAGTGAAAGTATGTTTCTGTATTTCGTTAACACACCTCAACGCTACTTCGTGTATGCCTAAAGGCAAGATAGGTGGTGTGACTGAGTCGTTAAATCAATCTTTATTAGCACTTGCTTTGGATATCGCTAAATCCACAAGTGAAATTTTGGTCAATCATCGACCTGAAAATATGGCTTATGAATCTAAATCAACCCCAGTTGATTTAGTTACTGAGATGGATAAAGCAGCCGAACGACACATTGTGCAAAGAGTAAAAGTTGTCAGACCAAATGATTCATTCCTTGGCGAGGAAGGAACTGCACTTCCTCCAGAAAATCCTTCAAATGTGAAATGGATTATTGATCCCATTGATGGCACCGTTAATTATTTCTATAACCATCCATATTGGGCAATTTCTATAGGAGTCGAAGTTGATGGAGAAATACAAGTTGGAGTAGTTGCCGCACCGTTATTGCATGAAACTTTTTATGCGACTAAAGGTGGAGGAGCATTTGTTTTACATGACGGAGAGAAAAAGAAATTACAAACAAATTCGGGGGCCTCAATTGATAAGGCTCTTCTTGCAACTGGATTTGGTTATGACCCTGAAAGGCGAAAAAAACAAGGCGCACTTTTGGCTGAAGTAGTTGCAATTGCTCGAGATGTAAGACGAGCAGGTGCAGCAGCTCTTGATTTTTGTTACGTTGCCGCAGGAAGACTTGATGCTTATTATGAGTTTGGACTTTACCCTTGGGATTTTGCGGCAGGATCACTCATCCTCACAGAAGCTGGCGGAAGAGTTGGTGGTTTAGCGGGAAACAAATTAGGTGGAGATTGGTCTTTGGGAGCAAATGCTGATCTGTTTGATGAAGTAGATCTATTAGTAACTAAATTATCGAAGAAGTATTTTTAATCGATTCTTTTCAAAGTTCTTTTGTATAAATCACACAAATACAAGTAGTGCTCAACACCATCTTCAAATATATTTTCCGCCACAGCATTTTCTCTAATTTTTACAGGCACACCCATGGCAAGGGCTTTTTCTGGAACAAGTTTTCCTGGTGGAACTAAAGATTGCGCAGCAACAAGTGCTCCGGATTTAATTAGGGCTTCTTCTAAAACGGTTGAACCTGAGCCAACTAAACATTTGTCTTCCACAACACAACCTTCTAAGTGAGTGTTATGTCCAATTACGCAACGAGATCCAATAATTGTGGGATTAGTTGTTTGGCAATGAATAATTGTTCCATCCTGAATTGAAGTCTCATCGCCAATAGATATGTAACTAGAATCTCCACGCAAAACTGCAGTTGGCCAAACACTTGTTCTTTTGCCGATCCGGACATCACCAATTAAGACAGCTTCGGGATGGATAAATGCACTGGCATCAATAGTTGGGACACGGCCGTCTAGTTCATATATAGGCATGTATTAGATTGTCCTCCCTAAGTCCCAGTAATTTTGCTCCAGGCACACTTTAATAATGTGAGGAGTGTGGCACGACTCACCAGGTTTTAGAGTCGCGCAACAGGGTAGTTATAGGGCATTATCCACGCGGTAGAGAAAAAGTTAAATAAAACAGTAGAGGTGAAGAAAAGAAAGTGGCAACAGATTACGACGCCCCCCGAAAAACGGATGAAGAATTAGCCGAGGACTCTCTCGAAGAGTTAAAGGCGCAACGAGCTGAAGCAACCAATCCTCAAGTTGAAGTTGATGAGAACGATGTCTCAGACTCAGTCGAATTACCAGGTGCAGATCTTTCTGATGAGTCATTGACTGTCAGAGTTTTGCCCAAACAGGCTGATGAATTTACTTGCATTAAATGTTTCCTAGTGATGCATCGATCAAGAATTGCAAAAGAAACAAAAGGCAAAGCCGTTTGTATAGAGTGTGCTTAGTTTTTAGTTTTTCCTAAGTATTTTTGAACTAATCCCTCAACTGCAGCCAAAGCAATTGTGCTAAATGCTGTCCAGGTTAAAACTCGACCTAGCGGTTGCTCGCCATCATTGGAACTTGGTGGTTTTTGTCCCATGATTTTTGTGTAGCTTTTGGTAAGTATTTTTCGGGCCAGAAATGTGGCAATTAAAACTCCTAGGGAAACTACTATTCCTGAAGATTTGTTTTTCTGCTTTGATTTCTTGGCCATGTATTTATTCTAGATTAAACCTTTTGGGTCAGAACTTTTGAGAGTTCTTCAGGTTTTCTGGTTGAAAGAAGCCAATAAGTGTGGGGATCATCCTTGTCTTCAAAGTCAATTCTGATTGAAGTGTTGATTAGTGGACTGGTAGCACTAAAACACTTGGGATCAGCGTTAATGCCTCGAATTTTAGTTGTTTCTGAAATTGACATTGGTGTTGCTTTATTAATAATGCGAAGTGGCAATTTTGCTTTATTAGCGTAAAGAAATTCAGTATCGACTTTAATAACAGGTGAAAATTTATAGCCCAAAAAAATGAAAACGATGACTAAAAATATGAAAACAATTACAGCTACTAGGTCACCAAATACTGCACTTACTGACACGGCCAACATTAGGCAAAAGCCGGTTAGGGCAACCCAACCCCAAACCGGAGGAGTCAATTTCTCACGAAACAGCAACTGGTTCATGAGACAACCCTGCCAGAGAAGTAATCTCAGATATATGTCAGCACCTATTCAAATAGATATTTTGGTGACAAAACTTGTTAGCGATGCCGTAATTCCTACTTATGCCAAACCAGGTGATGCTGGCGCAGACCTTTATTCAATTAGTGAATTAGTTTTAGCACCTGGTGAGCGTGCTTTAGTGAAAACTGGAATAGCAATTGCTTTACCCAATGGTTATGTTGGATTAGTTCATCCTCGTTCAGGTTTGGGATTAAAAAATGGAATCAGTGTGGTAAACACTCCAGGCACCATTGATGCAGGATATCGCGGAGAAATTGGTGTTGTTCTGATTAATCATGATTTAAATGAAAGCTTTCAAGTAAAAAAAGGTGACCGTATTGCTCAATTAGTAATTCAAAAAGTTGAAAATGCTCAATTTAAAGTGGTCGATCAATTGCCTGAGTCTGAACGCTCAACAGGTGGATATGGATCAACGGGAGCATGAATAAACAATCAAAGTTTCAAACCTGGCTTAAGAGTTTTTATGCCAGTGATGAAGAGTTAGCTGCTTATGAATTATCTGAGCATTCAGCTACTCGCGGATCAACCCTCATTGATGAAATTGAACGTGGAGAAAAAATTCAAGTAACTGGCATTGTTAAATCAGCAACGATAAAGCCAAACAGTCAAGTTCCTGCCTACGAAGTAGAAATATTTGATGGCTCAGGAAGTCTCATGATTATTTGGCAAGGTAGAAAACATGTAGCAGGAATAGAGCCAGGAACCCGAATTGAAGTTGAGGGCAGAATTACATTTTTGTCAGGTAAGCCTTGTTTGCACAATCCTGTTTATAAGATCTTAAGTAGTGAGGTGGACTAAATGAGTAATCCAGAAAATATGGGGGAAAAAGAATTACTAAATAAAGCTATAGGTGGCTGGCGAGGATTAATTGACTCAGCACTTCCTTCAATGCTTTTTATCGTCATCTTTGTGTTTCAAAAGAACTTGAACAATGCACTTATTGCATCACTTGCTTTAGGTGGAGTTTTATTAGTTATTAGGTTGATTGAAAGAAAAAGCCTAACCCAGGTTTTTAGTGGTTTTCTTGGTTTATCTATTTCAGTTTTTTTGACTTGGCGCACTAAAGATGCCAGTAACTTCTTTTTAACCGGAATTGTGACTAATGGAATTTATGGATTTTTCTTATTAATTTCAGTATTAATACGAAAACCATTAATTGGTTATCTAGTTGGATCTTTAGTTGGAGACACCACAGGTTGGTTAAAACATCCACTCTTGGTTCGCGCCTATACAACAGTTACTTGGCTATGGGTGGCAGTTTTTGGATTGAGATTATTAGTACAAATTCCTCTGTATTTGAATGACAGTATTGCTCTTCTCGGTTCGGTAAAAATATTTATGGGATGGCCTTTATATTTATTTGCTGCTTGGTTGACTTATCAAATCGTACAAACAGCCAGGGCAAAAATTAATTAATTTTATTTACTTACAGAGCAAATCTCTGAGCATTGGTTGCTGTGTAGTTGTTGCAACAACTAACAATTCATCTCCTGCTTCCAGAGGATCATCTGGATGAGGGGTAATTACTTTTCTGTCACGCAAGATTGCCACTAAAGCTGTATCAATTGGCCATTCCACATCGCCAACTCTTTTGCCGACAACTGGTGAATCACTTGGCAAGGTTACTTCTAAAAGATCTGAACCAGATTGACGAAGAGAAAATAATCTGACAAGTTCTCCAACGGTTACGGCCTCTTCAACTAAAGCTGTCATCATTTGTGGAGTTGAAACTGCAAAGTCAACGCCCCATGCTTCACCAAAGAGCCATTCATTCTTGGGATGATTTACTCGACCTACAACGCGAGGAACTCCATATTCCGTTTTAGCAAGTAATGAAACAACCAAATTAACCTTGTCATCACCAGTTGCTGCAACAATGATTTGAGCTTTAGAAAGTTTTGCTTCATCAAGCACATCAGGTTCACATGCGTCACCAAAAACTGTTTCTGCTCCAGATTTTTTTGCACTAGCAATTGCTGCAGGATCATCATCAATAACTGTTACTTTATGACCATTCTTAATTAGATCTCGAGCAATTGCACGACCAACATTTCCAGCTCCAGCGATAACAATAAGCATCTAATTAATCCTTTGGTCCGCTAGCAAAAACATTTTCAACTAAATCACGATCTTGTACTTGATAGATTGCGTGAATTAAATCGCCTTCTTGTAAAACAGTGTCACGATCGGGAAGAATTGCCCCACCAAATCTGCTTATTAAAGCCACGCGCACTTTTGCTGCCTCTGATAAATCTCCCACACGTTTAGCAATCCATTTAGGTGATAAATAAACTTGAGCCAAGACAACATTTCCACTTGGGTCGCGCCACTCTTCTTGTGCACCTAGTGGCAATAATCTTCTCAATACTTGATCAGTGGTCCAGGCAACACTTGCCACTGTTGGAATTCCTAATCGTTCATAAACTTTTGCTCTTCTTGGATCATAAATTCTTGCCACGACTAATGGCACGTTAAAGTTTTCTCTGGCAACGCGAGCCGAAACAATATTTGAATTATCACCTGATGAAACTGCAGCAAAAGCTTGTGCTTTTTCAATTCCTGCTTCGATTAAGGTGTCGCGATCAAAACCAATACCTAAAACTTTTTGTCCAGTGAAATCATCACCTAAAGCAAGAAAAGCTGTTTCATCTTTGTCGATGATGGCAACTGAATGGCCTAATTCAATTAAGCGAAGTGCAAGGGCAGATCCGACTCGTCCGCAACCCATAATCACTACGTGCACTTGGGATTAATCCTTTGAGTGGTTAGCTGTTAATGCATACGTTACAGGTGAATCTATTTCTGTTACGGGAGTGGTTAATGGCGTCGAATCCAGTTGTTGCGTAATGTGAGGGATTGTGGCCATAATTACAACCTCGATAAAACGTTTGCTCGTTGGTCGCGCACTCAGAAGCGACAAGTTAGGCGACACCCTCTTACCCAAAAGAGTTGCACTTCCAGTTTTCGCATCTGATGCTTTGTCTTCTAACGCGTATGCCACCCAAGAAATTCTCTTAGTTTTAAGCATCAGCGGCATGGTCTATATAAATACTTCAATTTGGATTGCTCTTGCAGTTGCAACTGTGATGGGTGTTGTAGTTATGTCTTATCGACAAAACGTTCACGCGTATCCATCTGGCGGCGGAGATTATGAAGTTGTTACCACTAATTTGGGTCGAAAACCAGGTTTAGTAGTTGCAGGTGCTTTATTAGTTGATTATGTAATGACAGTCGCTGTTTCCATCGCTGCTGCTAAGGACAATATTTCTTCTGTATTCCCATACTTTTCCAATCACGGAGTAGCTCT
>JACCDP010163434.1_pt1 | contig 15854 bp, 13 predicted proteins | sample 7445841 | NCBI WGS metagenome assembly JACCDP01 (sample SAMN15323441, study PRJNA562643) | freshwater metagenome | isolation source: river surface water | place: USA:Blue River Watershed | collected 2017-08-17 | reverse complement strand
GCGTTCTGTGCATTTTTAATATCTTCTGGTAATTCTTCTGCAATATCTCCAAAGGGATTATCCAATAAAGGGTTATAAGGTTCTGGGACATTTGGCGGTTCTGGATCATAAATAATAGGCATATCATTAAAACATACATCTTTACTTTGAATAGGTAAATGTACAATTAAAGGACGCTTTGTTTCCATCTGAAGATTTCCCTGAATTCCATCTGGAGTAATAACAGCTACAACAGGAAATTGCTTCTTTTTACTCACTTTCTTTGGCTTATCCTCTTTTTCCTCAGATGCATCTGTTTTTTCTTTCTTTTCTCTTTTCTTTCTTGTTTTCTGCAGAGCAGGCTCATCAGTATCCATTGGTGTAATAATAGTATTCAGTTCACCAGAAATAACAACTTCATTCAATCCATTCATTCCATTCAATCCATTCAATCCATCCAAATTTGCTACATCTAATACTCCATCTAAACCCCCATTACTACCCTCATTTATAATCTTATTTGCGGGTTTTCTACCACGTCCTCTTCCCCTACCACTCATTGCAATAGTTCTTCTTATTGTATCTCACGCGCTCATCCATTTAAGTTGTTTAGAAACATAGGGGACTTAAAGACACATTCTACTCACCGCGACAGAACCTAAGATACTTTAAATTATATAGAAGTAAGGTTATAAATGGAAATAGACACCTCTTTTTGGTGTGAGAGGGTTCAGACATGTTTCTCTATGTTTGTTAAAAATCCATTAACATTACAGCATTTATTATTATTTGGTCCACCAGGTTCTGGAAAAACAACTAGCGCTGCCTGGCTAGTAGAACAGATCTGGAAACAGCGCAAATCTCTGATGTGTATATCAATGAATGCCGCTGATGAACGTAGTCTGGAATCCATCAGACAGAAGGTATTTCCCTTCCTGCGTGTAGATTGGAGAACAGATACAGAACGAGCCCCGCGTTTTCTTATTCTGGATGAATGCGAGACACTAACAGAAGCCGCTCAATTATCTTTGCAGACTATTCTGAATTATGATCCGCGTGATATCTGTGTTATTCTCATTTGTAATTCTCAGAGCAGAATCCATCCAAAGCTGCGTCAAAGACTTTTAAAAATCCGCTATGATCCACCCAATAATCAGGCAGATAACTCCAATATTTTTACAGCAATTACACGAGGTGATTTACGACAAACAACACGAAAAACAGAAATAGAACGTCGTCTTTGGAAGTATATTCATTGTCATCCAGGTCTTATTAAAAGTATTATTACCGATGAATCCGTTGATTATCAATCTATTATGACAGAGATTCTTCTGATTGCAGATATATTTTCAATTCTTGATATGGAATTATTATCGCATATTAATACGATTTACCCCCTTGTAACAGATTCAACTATTTTGCACACCGAAATTGAGGACAACTTATATGAGCTGATTCGACTGTTTAGGCTAAAATTTGAATCGAAAGTGCTGACAAATCTATGCACGAATACCAATACATAAACGGAACAATATCTCTTAAGATGACTACATTTACAAAATCAGATCTTCGCGTGTCTACTATGGTAGTTACAGCGCATTGGGGTACACTCATCAATCTCGACACACTGTTTGAGCAGTTTAAATCTATTCTTATTCCAATTTGGTACCCAGATGAAGGTATCCTCAAGTTTGAAAATAAGAACAAGGTCATTGGTGCAAGTTACAAAGACATTTTCACCAACCGTAAAATCACCCCAAAGTCATTCTATAATCAGTCCACAATGGTTGTGAGAAAAAAGATTAATGGCGGCTGGAAAGAAGTGAACGTTAAATTGTTCGCGAATGGTGGTATCCAGATGACAGGTGTTACATCAGAAGATTTTGCAGAACATACCGCAAAATGGCTCTTAGACATTATTACAGGACTTAAAGAATCTCCATTCGCGGAGCCGAAAAAGGCAGGAATTCACAGATTCTCCGTTCAATTAATTAATACAGATTACGAGCTGAACAAATTCATTAATCAAGATGCACTTCATAAGCTCCTCATTAATGAATATAATTTATGCAGTATGTTGGAGAAGACAATTTATCAAGGTGTAAATACAAAGTTCTTCTATAATTCATTGCATCCAAAGAGCGGTATTTGTGAATGCGAATCAAACTGTAAAGGTCAGGGATCTGGTGACGGTGATGGTGAATGTAAACGTATTACAATGAGCATTTTCCGAACAGGTAAGATTATTATTACGGGTGCTAGAAAAATGAAACAGATTGAGGCGGCTTATAATTTCCTTAACAGTGTATTTGATAAACATTGTTATACAGTTCTACACGATTAGACTATAACAAAATAGAAATATAACAAATTAAAATAAATACATACACTGAATTGCGTTAAAATATATTGAACGAATTATGTATAACCTACAGATTTAGAGATATGGCTACTCCGGTCCAACAAACTCCAGTAACAACAAACGCACAGCCAGCTACCACCGCACCAACAACTACGGATATTCTCCCTGGTGCAGCTACACTCTTACAAGCCGCTAAGATTGCCATTGAACAAGACAGAGCCATTTTGCTAGATTATTACGTTGATACTGCAAAGGGTACTGCATTCTTGGGTGAAGATAAGGTAAGCAAGGAACGTATTCTTGTAAAGAGTAAGGATGAATTTACCTCTTTGATCAGAAAGTTGTATAAGGTTGGTGATGATTTCATCATTTTGACTGAGAACTCTTTGTATATTGTATCTGGAAAGATCCAGAAGCGTGGTATCAATTTGGCTAGTTTGCACGAAGCATCTGAGTAATTAAAATAAACCCAATACACACAATAAATTAACTAAACCTAAGAATATTTTTTATCAAGCCACGAGCTAACAATCCAACCTAAACCTGTAAAGAGTGTGTCTGAAATACTGTTTACAAGTGAATCAGGGTGTTCTTTTCCGCCAGGCCACAGGGTGAAGTAGTAATTAATAAATCGCATTCCCATTGTTGTATTCTCAAAAGCCTCAAAGAGTGTATGGATAACAATTGTTAGATATAAGTTTACACCCCAAAAATAAGCAATAACTCCTACAGAAAAATGGAGAAGTGAAAACTGGTCTACCCAATAATAACCCATTACTACTGTAGAATTACAGGATGTTTCGTGTCCTAGGTATTACAGAAATTATTCTTCTAAGTATAATGTTTACAAGTCTAGCTCTATACAGAAATATTTATGAAAGACATATTGTTGGATGGTTTATATTTGACCACGTTCTTGCCGTAACTATTTCGCTTATTGTATCCAGAATTGTTTGGGAACTCTTTCTTAAAAATAATTGAAAGGCTAGAACTCATAAACATATAAACTTATAAACCTATAAAATTATAAAATTGATTCCAGATGCGATCAAATACATATGCCGTCAAATACATAATACAGAATATAAAATGTCAACATTTGAAGAAGACAAAATCCTAGAAAGCCCAGAAATCATTATCTTGGGTGTATTTGGACATAATAACAAAATAACAGAAACAGAACTATACGAATGTGTTTTAAATGGAATTCTAGAGGAATTAGGACGATTACCAGATAAAGTACTAATTCCTACAGAAGGAAATTCATCAATTTATTTACAGAATTGGGCAGAATCACTCAAGATTCCACATCAAGTATTCCAAGCGGATTTCAGAAAACATCAGAAGTTAGCCTGGATATTGAGAGACGACCGGATACAAAAAGAATGCACCCACGTTCTAGCCTTTTTGGGACAGAAGTCGGACAAGTTAGAAAAAACAGCGGAAAAGATGGCTAAAAAGGGTAAAACTGTCTTTACATTGCCGTATCATAGTCGGACGCTTGAGCAACTCGTTTTTGAGGAGCAACCGAAGGCTTCAGAGCACGCTCGCAGATCAGATACAAAAATAGAGCAGATGTGGCAGAAATACCAAAAGACAACAAAATGTTAAAAAGAACGGCAATAAGGATACCAAAACTCATCTTGGTTGTTGCGAAAAGCCAGACACCACCGAGAAAGCTGAGGCCAGCCCAGATGGCGAAAATCAAGAAAAAGACATAGAAATAGTTGCAAACAGCAGAATCAGAAATCTTATCAGTCCATTGAGGGGCAGCCATTGTATTCTATTTTATTCAGATAAATAAATTTATAATTTTCAAGAATCCGGATAAAATACACAGATATTTTTGTTTTTGGTATAATTAGATACAATGGCAACACCTTTATCAGACGCAAGTGGTCTGTATAATTTATTGATGACTCAACCACCTCAATCAACACCATATGTTTTGACAGCTGATATATCAATGGTTTCATCTGGTTTTCCAACAAAATCTATACCAGCATATAGTGGTATTTTTGACGGAAGTGGTTTTACAATTACAATTGATATTAATGACATATCAGGTTTTTATTTTGGATTATTTTCGGGATTATCTGGTACAGTTAAAAAATTAACTGTAATATACACATCAACTGGAACTCCTAGTATCACACAAACCCTACCAGGTGTAAATCCTACTTTTGGATTATTAGTAGCGACAAATAGTGGTGGAACTATTGAGTATTCCTCTGTACGATTTGATACAAGTTGTAATGCTATTGTATTAAGTGATACAGGAAGTGCAAATTCTTTAGCATTTGGAAGTATTGTCGGTATAAACACATTATCTACTGCAATAATTAATAACTGTTCTGCAACATATGATACAGATATTACATTTGATATTTCAGCAAATAACACTGTATATGCTGGTGGTATTTGTGGTTGGAATCTTAATAGTGCAGATATATCAGGCTGTACTTTAGATATATCAGGTGATGCATTATTTAAAATTACTAGTTTAAATCAACAAACTTATATAGGTGGTATTTGTGGTTTAAATCAATCATCATCTATTATAACAAATACTACATCAAATATAGTAGGTAATACAACATTTAGAACAACATCACTAATTGATTTATTTGTAGGTGGGTTATGTGGTAGAAATATATCATCTAATATTTCAGGGTCCTCTGTAATATACAGCGGAACATTAGATATATCTGGTAGCAGTACCAATGCCCCTACAAATATAGGTGGCGTTTGTGGTCAAAATTCTAGTACATCTAATATATTATCATCTAGTAGTGGTATATTAGGAAATACAACAATTAGAACAACATCTCAGGCAGCTTCATTTTTAGGTGGATTTTGTGGCAGAAATCTAACATCATCTACTATTTCAGTATCCTCTGTCACATATGGAGGTGCATTCGATATAACTGGTAATAGTACAGGTGATATAGTATATTATGGCGGGCTTTGTGGTCAAAATACAGGAACATCAGATATAATAAATACAACGGGTGATATTTCTGGAAATGCAACAATTCGCGTTACAACACCCGCTCCACAGTATTTAGGAGGTATGGTTGGAGAAAATAGTGATACTTCTAATATTACAAGTTCTTTTATTACATACAGAAACACATTGGATATATCAGGAATTAGTACAGGTGGTGGTACAAATGTATATCTTGGTGGATTATGCGGAAATAATGTAAATACATCAACAATAACAGATACAAGTGGTGAAATTATAGGTAATACCATATATAATATTACTGCGCCTAGTAATGCATATATAGGTGGATTATGTGGTGTAAATGACACATCATGTGATATCTCAGGATCCTCTGTCACATATGGAGGTACATTCGATATAACTGGTACTAGTAACAATGATCGATTATATTTAGGAGGCGTGTGTGGTCACAACTTAACTAATTCAACAATTGTATCTACAACAGGAAATATATCAGGCAATGCTACATTTAATACAACATCTAATCTTCAACAATATGTAGGTGGATATTGTGGCATAAATGAAAATGCTGGTGATATTTCAGGATCTTCTGTCACATATGGAGGAACACTAGATATCTCTGGTACTAGTAGAGCTAATCAATTATATTTAGGTGGTGTATGTGGTAATAATAATGGCGCGGCAATAACAAATACATCTGGTACAATATATGGTAATGCTGTATTAAATGGAAGTGCACCAAATTCACGTGTAGATGCAGGTGGTTTTTGTGGATTTAATCAAAGTAATTCAAATATTACTGATTGCTCCATTGATATATCTGGAAATTGTACAATAATAGGAGATGCTCTTACAAGATGTGCCCTTGGTGGATTTATTGGAACAAGCCAAGTTAATACACAGGTAACAAAATGTTCTTTATTATTTAAGCAATCATTTGATATATCAGGTTATTCAGAAACTGATGCGTATCGCGTAGGTTGTTTAATAGGATCAAACTTCAATAATTCGGATGTATCAGGTATATCCATTGTAGTAGATGGTAATGTAACAATAAGATGTTCAAGTTCAGGGTTAGGTGGTGATGTAGGTGGTTTAATTGGTACAATGGGAACATTCTCATCAGAGACATCATTAAATAATACATATATTATAATAAATGGTACAGTTAGTAAATATTTATCATTATTATCTTCTGATCCCAATAATATAATAAATGATGGTGGATTATTTGGATATATATTTTCAAACACTGGGGTACCAAGTGATATTAAAATTAGTGATATTAGTGGTGAATTTATAGGAAATACCTTAAATATATATGATTCACAATCAAACGTAATATCAGGTGGTATATTAGGATATATTGATTCAACAGATAGTGTACAAAAATTAAATGTTCTATATAATGGAGATGTTGACATTTCTTCAAATTCTGTGTATGAGACATATATAGGTGGTATATGTGGTTTATTATTGGATAATTCAATACAAAATATGAACGTTGACATTTTAGGTAATGCGACATTTAGTGCAACTTCATCATCAACTAATTCGTACATAGGCGGTGTATGTGGTGCTAATATTTCTAGTTCAAGTATAACGAAATTAACAACAGATATTTGTGGTAATGCAACCTTTATTGGAGATGCATCTAATAATTTATTTATTGGAGGATATTGTGGTCAAAATAGAAATGGATCTGATATTTCAGGAGGGTCTGTTTTATATAGAAATACACTAGATATTACAAAATCATCTATTACTACAAATCCATTTGTATATATAAGCGGGGGTATTGGACAGAATGTAAATTCATCTGTATCTAACATATCTTCTACAATTGATACATTAAATATACATGATGTAACAGCTAATAATGAGATTAATATTGGATTGATAGCAGGTTCTAATAGTAATAGTATTATAGATACAGCAGATGTATTAGTAAATACATCCTATAATGTATCAGATATATCTGGTTTATTAGAAGTTATAGGTGGTCTAGTAGGAGTTAATATATATAATACTGATGGAATAAGATACATTCGCGACCTGTCAGGAACTGTTACTAATTATAGTATAACAAGTTTAATATCAAGTAATAATGTATATATAGGTCAAATTATAGCAGATACTTTAAATAATAATATAAATTACCCATTAAGTATTGAACAATGTAATATAAATATAGATACTTATAATTGTGATTTATCTGGTAGTTCTATAAATAATATGTATTTTGGTGGATTATTTGGAGAGATTCGTCAAGTCGGTGATGTATCTGGTTCAGGTAAAAATAATATTAATAGATGTTCTGGAACAACACAAAACTTCACTGCACTCTTAGCAGGAACCAATAATGTCTATATAGGGGGGTTAGTGGGTACAGTAACAGATAATGGAAGTATATCTGGTGAAATAATATTTACAAATAATTCTCTAACAGTAGGTCCTAATGCTATATTCAGAAGTCTCAATGACGCATCTGGTGTTTATATGGGTGGAATAGTTGCTTATATTAATGGATCTCCATTATTAGGTAATAATAGTATAACATATGACAGCTGTTTAACATTACAAGCACAGCCTGCAACAGACCCAGATATCCTTTTTATTAATAGTGATTATGGTTCTGGTACACCATCTGAAACAGGTCCAATTAATGTAACATTTGTAACACATCCTCTCGAATTCCAATCCTTTAATACACCATCTTTTGGAATTACTTTTAATGGTACAGATTATAGTGGTATTCCTGCACAAATAATTTATGGCGACGGATTTACGATAGATTTGTCTGGTACACGTCTCTATATTTGCTTATTTACACCTCCACCTCCACCTCCACCACAGCCATCGAATGTAATACCACCTTGCTGTGTGGCAAATACTTGTAATCAAAACCCACAAACATCGGATTACGACACAAGTGTCAAGGCAAATAATCAAAACGGCTCAGCATTAGTAAAGAGTGTTGAATTGTATAATGAAGCAGTTAGACTAGGTATACGTACAGCTAATTCTCGTCCAGTGTTTGCAACATACCAAGCATATATCCAATACCTCCAAGGCCAAAATAAACGGTAAAATGTTTGAAACTAATTAAAAAAATAATAATGAATACTTCCCTCAATAAAAGAATTAATCCCTGAGTCTAATATAGAAATGGCTCGTAAATCAAAGGTATCCCGTCGCGGTTCCCGGAAAACTAAACGCACTGTGCGTCGCACACAACGTCGCCGCACCCACCGTCGCAGAGGCGGTGAACAAGCTATTCGCGGTGCACCCGTCAATTACAGCCTCGCTGGTAACTGGTCCTCCCGTATGTCCCTCGGTCAAGGCGATGACTTCTTTAAGTATCACGAAGGTCAACACGGTGGTGAAGCTCCATTCCCAGGTGGTGTAACAAACTCAATGCTCCCAGCTGCTCTACGCGGCCCGGCACATCTTGATGGTATTGATAAGGCTATTGCTGATGTCCGTCCTCTCCGTGATGATAATCAAATGGGTGGTCGCAGAAGACGTCGTCGCTCTACCAAGAGCCGTCGCACCCACAAGAAGCGCGGTGGTAAGAGACACGCTAAAAAGTCCCACAAGAAGTCCCGTAAATCTCGCCGTTTGTCTCGCAGAAGACGCGGTGGTGCCTTGGGCTATGCTCCAGTGAGTGCTCCAGGTATGCTCCTCTCTGGTCCACGTGCTTATGCAGAGGCTGGCTTGAACCCAGAATGGAAGACTGCTGTTGAGTTCACGGATGCTAAAATCAGAGCCACTCAGTAAACTACCTATATCTTTTAAAAAATATACTATGAATAAGTAACTAAAATAACACATAACACATACAATTAATTATACAATAACTTAACATATTCTATAATTAATTAAAATAACAATATAAACACTAAAACCATAACCATAACACACACACCAAATGTAACAACATACTACATAAAATGCGAATAACCTATTTGACCAAGTACATTTCTGTAAAAGTGGAATCCTCTGAACCACTTTGAACGTCACGTACTTTATCACCAAACAGAGGCATCAATAACTCGCTCCCTTGTGTTCTGAAGAGTTGTCTTTCAGTGGGCCTGATATCTACATCAATATAGACATACAAATTACCGTATTTACCGATATCACCCTGAATAGGCATACCCAATCCATTCAAACAATACTTATCGCCTTGGAAGGACCCAGCAGGGACTTTACAGAAAAGCCCTTCATCATATCCAGGGTGTCCATCAATACGTACTGTGCAACCAATCAAAGACTCTGAAAGAGATAGCATAACACGTGTCTCAAGATCCTGCAGTTTATCTCCACAACGCTTAAATGTCTTATAAGAAATATCATTGGGATCTTCCGTGATGACAACATTTAAATCACCTGGTCTTTCAAATTGAATATTATCTGAACATACTTCTGTAAATGTAAATACTTCTCCAGGACGCATACCAGGACTAATTTTAATGCCAAGAGTACGGGACTCTGATACAAAACCACTGCCAGTACATTTGCCGCATTTCTCCAGAACCTTCTCACCTTTTCCTTCGCAACGCAAGCACGGTCCGTTAGTGTGCATAACAAGTGGTCCCATTTGACGAATTTGTGATACCACTCCTTGCCCATTACACTCGCCGCAAGTTTCTTTGCGTAAGGCGCCACTATGGTCACATTCTTTACAGAACGCCTGACGATTAATGTTAACATCAACGCTATGACCAAGATAAAATTGCTCAAGAGTAACATTGTAATTCTGTGAAGCAGAGGCTGGTTTTCGTCCTTTGCGAACAGGTCCTTTAGGCCCGCCTCCTCCACCACCTCCAAACATATTTCCAAACAAATCTTGCATATTGACTTCAAATGGAAAAGGAAAAGGCATACCACCACCAAAAGGCATACCACCACCAAAGGGCCCGCCTGGACCACCAGGACCCCCACCCATACCGCCATTTTCATCGCCAATTACACCAAAATCATCGTACAGTTTTCTCTTTTTTTCATCCGTCAAAATCTCAGAAGCCCTGTGAATCTCTTTGAACTTTTCTGGATCACCACCCTTATCTGGATGATGTTGCCGCGCCAATTTTAAGAAAGCCTTTTTGATATCGCTACATGAATCAGATTTATTAGCACCGAGAACTTCATACAAGGATGTATCCCCTGGACCAGGCATCGTTATAAGGATAAATATCTTAAGTATTTAAGTTCATCATCAGTAAATAGGATATAAAGTCTTTATCCCTAAAAATAAGTAATGGCTACATTGGTGGGTCAAGAATCCGTTTGGAATGACTGTGTAAATCAATTTGAAACACCGTCACATATATTTATAACAGGTTCTCCAGGATGTGGTAAAACAACGTTAATGAGAGAGCTCCTTTACAAGTATGCAACGAATAAGAAGCGCCCAGATGCCCATTTATGGGGATATGAAACAACAGATGAATGTATGCTATTAGGTCCAGAACAGGATAGAGGTATTCAAACAATTAGAGGGCAGGTAAGTATGTTTATCAGGCAGAAATCTATTGGGCAAGATATATTTAGGTGGGTTATTATTGATGACGTGGATACATTTCCGCAAATATCACAACAGGCTCTCAGACGTCCAATGGAGTCCTATTCCCATATTACACGTTTCTTATTTCTAGGTACATCAGAAGAAGATCTCATTCCTGCATTAAGATCTCGTTGCATTCATATTAAGATGAATAATGTTTCACCCATTTTGCAGAAGGATGACTTCCTAACATCCCTTAAAATGCCGAGTTCAATTAAGTTTACACACGAAATGTGGTCGTGGCTTATCAATATAATAGGGAATAATATTAGTGATCTTGTTAGACTCCTTAAACTCATTAAAAATACACACCTGGTACTTAAAAAGGATATTACACTTGAGCAAATTAAAGTCTTATGTTCATCGCCATTTTATAATGATTTTATCCCGTTGTTAATGGGGTTATCTAGAGAGAATATTATGGAGAGTACACACGCCTTGTTAAATATCTGGAAGCGCGGTTATGCGTATGAGGATATTCTGGAAAGTTTTCAGACAATTAATACTATATTTGGAAACAATAGTCTCAAAGATAATATCATCATTCATAAGTTCTTAATTAATTCGTGGATTGCATATTGTAAAGGAAATACATCTATCTTGTCATTACAGAACGTATTATATAGGACTTTGTATTATAATGAAAATATCACAGATATAGATAAATTATCTGAAATAATGTCATTTAGCTTTGCTAATACCCCTCATAGTTCCAATTCTGTTGTATCGGTGCAACCAATAGCTTCTCCAACTATAGCACCGTTCAATTTAATAAGTTCATTATGTGGTTAGTGATGACCGAGTGCACTTTGTAATAAATACTTCACAGCAATATCTGATTCCATAATTTGTGTTTCACTCATACGAAGGAACCATCCAAAGAGTTCTCTGTCACGTAGCTCTGTCCAGGGGAATGCAATATAGTTAACATTAGAGCTCACATCAAATGGCAAATTACCATCAGTGCCAGTAGCCAGCAAATCTTCTAACTGAATACGTTTACCGTTCTTTTTGCGCATTCCTTCTGCGCTAGGATCAATAACAATACCATAACCAGAATAAGTATCACTCAAACGTACCCAATCCCATTTAGCATCACCGCGTATTTGGTCACCTCCGCGTTTTTCAGCGACACGTTTGTAACAGATCTGTGTCCATTCAACAAATAAAGGATGTTCTGGTTTTGGTGACCAAATGCAACGGAATCCAGGCACGGTTGTTCCCTGGCTTCCACTGTAAGTTTCATCCAAGTCTGTTCCAAAAAATACTACTTTATCCTTAGGTAAAGGCCCAAATCCCTTAAGACAGACAGAATAAGGTGTTAACCATAGACCACCGTATTTAGCCAAAATAGCTGCGCGAATATAGTTTAATTCAGCCTCATTTACTGGAGAAATAGGGTCACGAAGACCGGGAGGAAGTTGGTCCCATCCACCTAATAATTCTGCAACGCCACTGAGTCCGCCAATAACTTCGATTCTGTAATCTTGCCCATTTTGCTTGACAATAGATTCGTAGCATAGATTTAAGAAAGGAATATTTAAAGCACGTGTACTACGTGCACCAAAATCCATCCAAGAGCGGGAGTTTACATCGCTATTATCGTAATAGAGCCAGATAACAGGTTTATCCATTCCGCGTTTTAGAAGATTCTTGTCCAACCAAGGGTTATTTTTGATGATATCTTTGGAGTAGACTAGAGCATAGATGACCGCTACCGTAAATAAAACTAATAGAATTAATCCAAGTCTGTAGAATGGTCCCATTCACACCTATCTTATACACGTATAAATCATAATCTAAAGTAGGGAAATTTCTTAATAATATTTATATATGAAGAGGGTTCTCTCATAACTTGATCTTTTATATTAATTATTACACCGTTATCATTAATTATGTCATTAGTATCAGTGACTTTTTCTGTTTCATCTACCTTTGCATCTGTTTGTGCTTCTGTATCTGTAACTACTTTTCTATCTGCATCTATATCTGTTTTGGTATTTACTATAATATTTTGAAGACTCATTGTAGAATATGGTAATTTATTATGAAGGTATTCTGTAACCTTATCACGACGTTCTTTTTCTAGCCGCATCTGTTCTTTTTCATATGCTTGCAGTTGTTCTAACTCGGTATCAGAGAGGGGTTTAATTATACCGTGACGTTCTTGCATATATTTCTCAAGAATTATATCAATATTATCGGTCATTATAGGTGAAGTATTATCATTAATCCTAATTTTGTCACACATAATAGTATCTTGTGAATAAGCAGAATATATGTCTGTAAACTCAGGGCTCATACCAAAATCAGATGTAAATGTAGAGGGTCTTTCATTAAGAATATTTACACCAAGTAATTCTCCAGAAAAAGTTGCCATTGCATCTGGATGCAGAATAATGTCAAGGGGTTCTGGTTTACCTTTTTTGGATTCTGAAACAAAAACAGAGTGAAAGTTCTGTTCTGATAAATCGCTACGCGCTTCTATTCTGGCAGAGTTCAGAAGATCCTGATAATTCAGAGTCTTAGATTTATCAGATCCAGATCCAGATTCAGAACCAGAAAACCATTCTTTATAACCATCTGTTAAATCAGACACGTGACACTTTTCAAACTCTGTGTTAAACCTTTCCCGTTCAAATTCCTCAAAGACTGCTTCGATAAATGTCTCAATATTTTCCTCACGTTCTACTCGTAATGCATCTGGACTTTTAATATCATCCATAGAAGCTCGTCCTCCTTTTACACGCTGCATAGCATTAGTTACATAGACGAATGCACTTAACAACGAATCAAATGTATTTGCGTCACCTCCCTTATCAGGATGCGCTTCCAGAACCCGTGAACGGAATGCCTTCTTTAAGTCCCCCGATGTGAGATTCTGTATATCGGTAATACCGAGCAGTGAAACATAATGTGATAAGGATGCCATATTACTATCACGTTATGTATTTTATTTAAATAGTGTACTCATATAAATCTAAATCTGAATGATCAAATTAATAAGTAATCCGCTTCTGATTCTGATCAACACCATCGGTAATAACAAGTTGTTTCATTCTGTCAAAATATTGTTGATTGCGAACGTGCATATCTGCCCTGCGCCTTTCGCGGAGTTCATCTTGTTGCCGTTGTCTTGCTTCAAACTCTTGTATACCTTGTAACTCAGAGGATGTAAAAGGATCTGGTGCTTTTTCTCTGTTTGCGCGATATTGTTCAAAGTTTCTTTCTCCAACGTGTACACCAGAAACCTTGTCAGAAATAGTATTTTCGGTTGTATACGCCCCGCGCAGATCTGTATATTGAAACTTTGAATTGGGTGCAGCAGTATATGTACTTGGTCTTTCTCCCACTAAATCTGTTCCACTGGTTGGATTCAGAGTCAGAGCCATTTGTGCTGGATGAATAATGATGTTTGTGTTCTGTTGACCCCCTCCTTTCCTTGCTTCATCTTCAAAGACTCTGTTAAAAACATCGCGGTTAAATTGCCCTTTGAACTTAGGACCACTGCTGGAACTTGAACCATCTGGATTTTTTAGCCAATCACCGTAACCATCAGCGTCTGGATCTGGAATATGTGTTTCCTCAAATAATTTGTTAAAAGCATTCATATCCAAATTCTTTGCATTGAGACGAACAGGTTCTGCGTGTTTCCACTTTTCTGCTTCGACATCTCTGGAAGAACTCAAGGAACTAGGTGCATCCACTCTTGCATTTATATCTTTGCGACCCCCACGTAAATGTTTTAAGATCTCGGATAAATATGCATAGGCGCGTGTAACTGCTTCAAAGTATTCTTCTGAGCCACCTTTGTCTGGATGGGCTTTAAGTGCCACTTTCTTGTAAGCGGATTTGAGGGATTCTTCTGTGAGAGCTACTTCTTCTTGTATACCGAGTACTTCTAGACAACTGGCAAAATATGTCATAGCTTTTTGTTTAGGTGTATTTGCAACCACTTTCCAGCTTGGAGTATTATCATCATAATTCACTAATTGCCCGCCATAACTTTTATGCGGTTGTTGTTGTGGTTGTTGTGGCTGTTGATAAGATGGCTGTGATTTCATCAGAGATGGATGTGTTGCACCGATGCCTTGAGAGAATTGTGGTGGTGCTTGAAAGGCTCTAGGGACGGGTGCTGCTGTCTGAGAACTAGAACCAGATGATGTCTGATAAGAGTCCCTTTGTTCTCCCGGAAGTAAAGGAGGTGTTTGACCAGAATTAACAATAGATACGTAGTTTAATAAATAACTATAAATACCAGCCCTTTTTGCAGATGTAACATATTCAATTCCAGCTAAGCACGTATTAATCATCTGCGCCCTTTTTTGCGGATTTTGTATTTGAATGATATTGGAATAGATGCGTAAGTGAGAAGGATCAACACCTCCGCCTACACCTCCAGATTGAGAGTTCCCCATATCTAATTCCTTAATATCTGCAAAAAGACTTTAGAATGTTTCTATACGCAAAATAGGATCTTATAAAATGTTTGATTTAACATCTCTTGGTTATGGTGCGACAATGGCTTTAGGTGACTCCATTGTTCTAAGTACACTGAGAGCTTTTAACTTAGGATGGATTAAATCACGGATCGTAGTTGCACTATCAATGCTTTTTTATTCTATTCAACCACTTATATTTTTGAAGTCTCTCAGTCATAATTCATTAACAGTTATGAATTTACTATGGGATGTTATGAGTGATGTATCTGTAACAGTGATTGGATTATTCTATTTTGGTGAAAAGCTAACGCGTTTCAAGAAATTAGGTGTATTATTCTCTATGATATCCATATTTTTACTGACATATAAAGACGGTGATGAATAATTACTAAACTTACAACCTTACAAACTCTACAAACCATATAAAAATTATTTATAGACATAGAGTATATAGAATGAGTGATATAGAAGAATATACGGTCAAAGTTGAAGATACAGTTGTGGATGTTATTGTGTCTGTCAAAGAGGAGG
>JACCDP010740533.1_pt1 | contig 15855 bp, 9 predicted proteins | sample 7445841 | NCBI WGS metagenome assembly JACCDP01 (sample SAMN15323441, study PRJNA562643) | freshwater metagenome | isolation source: river surface water | place: USA:Blue River Watershed | collected 2017-08-17 | reverse complement strand
GTGGATGTACGACTCTGCGTCGAACTTGCCGTTCGCAAAGAAGGTCAAAAGGTTCATCGACGCAAGGTTGCAGGCGGTGTCGTCCAGGAACATGTACTCGGAGCAGGGGTTCGAGCCGTAGATCCGGTCGGTCGTCTTGCAGGTGTGCCACTTGTTGATGGTGTCGTCGAACTGGATGCCCGGGTCGGCGCAGTGCCACGAGGCGTCGGCGATCTGGCGCCACAGGTCGCGGGCGGGCAGCGTCTTCGCGACCTGGCCGCTCGTGCGGAAGGTGGTGGACCACGCCTCGTCGTTCTCGACGCGCCGCATGAACTCGTCGGAGATGCGGACCGAGTTGTTCGAGTTCTGGCCGGCGACCGTGTGGTAGGCCTCGCCGTTGAAGTCGCTCGAGTAGCCGGCGGCGATGAGGGCGGCCACTTTGCGCTCTTCGCGCTTCTTCCACGAGATGAACTTCTCGACCTCGGGATGGTCCACGTCGACGATGACCATCTTGGCCGCGCGCCGGGTGGTGCCGCCCGACTTGGTGGCGCCGGCGCCGCGGTCCAGCACCTCGAGGAAGCTCATGAGGCCGCTGGAGAGCCCGCCGCCCGACAGCTTCTCGGTGTCGCCGCGCAGCTTCGAGAAGTTGGTGCCGGTGCCCGAGCCGTACTTGAAGACGCGGCTCTCGTTCTTCTCCAGGTCGAAGATGCTCGACAGGTCGTCGTTCACCGACTGGATGAAGCAGGCCGAAACCTGCGGGCGCGAGTAGGCGTCGGCGGTCTCCTCGACCCTGCCGGTGGCCTCGCTCCACGCGAAGTTGCCGCCCGAGCCGGCGATGCCGTACAGGTGCCACAGGCCGCAGTTGAACCAGACCGGGCTGTTGAAGGCGCCCACCTGGTTCACGAGCATGTAGGCGAGCTCGGCCTCGAAGGTGTCGGCGGCCTCCTTGGTGTGGATGAGGCCCTGCTTCTCGCCCTCGACCCGGATGGTCTTCGCGACGCGCTCGACCAGCTGGCGCACGCTGCGCTCGTGGCCCGTGCCGGGGACGCCGGCCTTTCGGAAGTACTTCGAGACGGCCACGTCGGTGGCGAGCTGGCTCCAGTCGGAGGGCACTTCGACGTCGTCGAGCCGGAAGACCACGGTGCCGTCCGGGTCGGTGATGACCGACTTGCGGGCGACCCACTTGACCTGATCCAGCGGGTCGATTCCGGCGCGGGTGTAGCGGCGCGCAATGGCGAGCCGGTGGTCGCTCGCCGGCCGGCCCTTCTGTTCGACCACGTAAGCCTCGGTCACCGGAAGCTGGGGCCCGGAGGCCTCGTCGCGCAAACCCTGCATCGCCTTGCTCGACCCGTTCTCCATCCGCAAACCTCCCGCTCACCCACAAAGGATTGTGGTGTCTGTGATTCCCAGCGCCGTTGGTGGTGTAACGACGGAAAAACCACCTAAGCAAAAGACGGACGGCGGGGCAACGGGCCGCTTGTAACCCGTTGGGATGACAACCGGATTTCCGACCGTCCGGCCGCCTGGTCACACCTGTCCGAACGTGCAGTGCCGCTCGGGCGCAGGATCTGCCCGAAATCAGCCAGTTTTCGCGATTTCAAGGGGGGTCGTCTCAAGTCGTTTCGGAGGGTGGAAAGTCAAGTGATCTCAGGTGCTTGTCGAATGTCGACCGCATCGGCTTGACGGGCGGGGGCGATTGCGCTCGAAGGAGGGCCTCCCGCTGCCCCGGATTGACGCCCATGACGCGCCGATTGCTGCTCGCCGCCTTCCTGCCGTGGATGCTCGCCGCCTGCGGCCCGTCGCTCGAGGTGACGGTGGCCGGCCCCGAGGGGGCGCTCGAGCGCCGGCCCCATTCGGTCCGTTTTCAGCTCTCGGGGCCGCTGTACGACGCCGCCCGGCCGCTGGTGACGCCGATCGTCCCTGAGGTGCGAGTCGAGCCGCCGGTGCCGTTCCGGGTGCAGGTCAGCTCGCCGACGAGCGTCGACGTCGACTTCGTCGAGAGCCTCGCGCTGGCGAAGGAGTACCGCGTCACGCTCAAGGCAGGGCTGCGGGCCGAGTCCGGCGCCCGGCTGAAGAAGGACAGGGTGGTGGCCTTCACGACGCCGCTCAACGGCCTGTCGATGGTGGGGGTCGCTGGAGAGGTGCCCGTCCTGGTGCGGGCGGGCAAGGCGATGCGGACGCTGCCGCGGCTGGGCCCCGCCGATGGGCTGGTGCTCCAGCTCGTCGCGCCGCTCCGAGAGGGGCAGCAGGGGCTGTTCCACCTCGTCACCCAGGACGGGAGGCAGGTGCCGGTCGATGCGGCGGTCGACGCCGAGTCGCCGGGCCGCGTTCTGCTCAAGCCGCAGGGGCCGCTGCCCCGCGACGCCTCGTTGATGCTGGTCATCGACGCCGGGCTCAAGGTGGGCGGGGAGGGCGCGGGCGAACTGGCGACGACGGAGCCCGTCCACGTGCCGCTGCGCAGCTGGGGGCGCCTCGAGTGGGCCCTTCCGGCCCCGGGACAGTGCGAGCCGCCGCGGGCGCTCGCCATCGCGTTCACCAACCCGGTCGACTGCGAGAAGAGCCTCGCGCGGCTCTCCGTCGACGTCGAAGGGACCCGCCTGCGCTGCATCTCGAAGAGCGTCTCGCGACTGCAGCGGTACGAGCTGACGCCGACGCCGCCGAGCGATCGCGTGGTCAAGCTGACCCTCGCCGCAGGGCTCGAGGACGCCTTCGCCGAGGTGTCGCCGGCGCCGCTCACGCTCGAGTTCCGCGCCTGTTCCGCCGACGTCCAGTTCGCCCACACGCGGCCCTTCGTCATCCTCGATGCGGGGCAGAGCGCGGAGGCGCTCGAGCGTGTGCAGGGCGCCGAGGCGCTGAAGGTGGAGGGGCGGCGGCTGCCGGCGGCGCAGCTGCTGAAGGTGCTCAAGGGGCAGGGACTTTCGGACCAGCTGGCCTGGACCGAGCTGCCGTGGTGGATCGTCTATCAGGACGAGTGGTTCGGCATGGGCGACGGCGGGGAGGGCGGCGCCGAGGCCGAGCCGCAACGCCGCCCGGGAGAGCTGACGGGCGAGCCGCTTCCGGAACTCGACGGTGCCAAGACCATCACGGTGCCGCTGCCGAAGAGCGAGGGCTTCCGCGACGTCTCGGTGCCGCTGGAGCCGATTCTCGGCGGGCCGCGCGGCGTGGCGCTCCTGCGAGAGACGCCGGTCGATGCGCTGGGGCGCGCGGTGGCGCGTCCGGTGCTGCGCGTCGCGAACGTCACCGACATCGGCCTCTCGGCCCGCCTCTCGCGCGACACGCTGCTCGTGATGGCGGTCCGCTACAGCGACGCGAAGCCGATGGCCGGGGTGGAGCTTCAGGTGATGGACGAGGAGGGCCGGCTGCTCGCGAAGGGCGCGACCGACGGGGAGGGGCTGATGTCGCTGCCGATGCCGCCGCTGACGTCCGAAGGGCTGTCGGACCTGCGCCTGCTGATCGTGGCCTCGGATGGAAACGACGAGGCGTTCCTCTGGAGCCGCTTCGTCGTCGACGCGCTGGAGAGCATGGACCGGCCCGAGTTGCTGGGGATGGTTTACTCCGATCGTGGAATATACCGCCCCGGCGAGTCGGGCCACCTGCACGGCGTCTTCCGATACGGCTCGAAACAGGGCCTTTCCACGCTGGCGGGCCAGGCGGGGCAGCTGACCGTCTCCGGTCCCGACGGCGAGTCGATCCTCTCCGAGACGGTGACGCTGACCGGCCACGGCTCGTTCGACAAGGCGTTCGAGGTGCCGAAGAGCGCGCGCGTCGGCGAGTGGAGCGCCACGGTCCGCTTTGGCGATCAATCCCAGCGCCACACCTTTCAGGTGGGCGAGTTCCGGCGGGCCGAGCTGAAGGTCGAGGTGCAGGCGCCGTCGTCGATCGCGTGGGGCGAGGAGCTGCGCGCGGTGGTGCAGGGCGACTACCTGTTCGGCGCGCCTGCGGCGGGGCAGCCGGTGACGTGGAGCCTGATGCGGGCCGACGCGCCATACCGTTCGCAGCGCCATCCGCAGGCCGTCTTCAGCACGCCCGGCCAGTACGAGTGGATGGACGACAGCGACGTGCGGCTCGTCGAGGAGGCGACGGGCAAGCTCGATCAGAACGGGGCCTATGCGGTGGCGCGTCCGATGCGTCTGCCCGAGCCTGTCGCGCAGCACGAGCGGCTGCTGCTCTCGGCCTCGGTCGAGGATGCGAGCGGGCAGTCGGTGGCGCGGATGACGACGGTCGACCTCTACTCGGCGGGCCTCGTCGCCGGCGTGATGGGCGGCGGCTACGTGCTCAAGGCGAAGAGCCCCGCGACCCTCGAGGCCGTGACGCTGTCGCCCGACGACACGCCGATCTCGGCCGACGTCGTCGTCACCACGCGAACGAGCGGCTGGCGCAGCGTGCGCCGCTCCGGCCCCGGCGGGGGCTCCTACTGGAGTTCCGAGCGGGTCGAGACCGGCCCCGTCGAGCGCTGCCGCGGACGCACCGACACCGCGGGCCGCCTCAAGTGCACCTTCACGCCCGAGGACGAGGGCAGCCTGCTCGTCACCGTCGAGGCGAAGGGCAAGAACGGCCGCGTGGCGCGCGGCGGGGCGTGGCGCTGGGTCTACGGCGACGCAGGGTCCTGGGGCGGCGACGGCGATGCGCCGAAGGTCGAGCTGTTCTTCGACAGCGACAGTGTCGACGCCGGCGAGACGGCCCGGGTCGTCCTCAACTCGCCGTTCCCCGCGGGCCACGTCCTGCTCACCGTGGAGCGCGAGGAGATACTCTGGAAAAAGAGTTTTTCGATGGGCCGCAGCACGCTCGTCGAGCTGCCGACCGAGCTGGCGTGGGCGCCGAACGTCCACGTCGTGGCGACCGTGGTCTCGGGCCGCCAGCCCAAAGGGACGCCGCCGGACGCCGACGCGGAGCGCCCGCGATACGCTCTGGGACGCAAACTCCTGAAGGTCCGTCCGAAGCAAAACCGCCTCGACGTCGGCCTCTCGGTGGCGAGCGCGCGCGTCGAGCCGGGCCAGCAGCAGACCGCACGCGTCGTCGTGAAGCGGGCCGACGGCAGCCCGTCGCGCGCCGCCGAGGTGAACCTGTGGGCCGTCGACGAGGGCACGCTGATGCTCACCGGCTACAAGACGCCGGACCTGCTCGCCGCCATGTTCAGGAACCGCGGGAGCCGCACGCTGGGCCTCGACACGCGCGCCTACGTCCTGGGGAAGCGGACCTTCATCGAGCCGGTGAAGAAGGGCGAGGAGGACGGCGGCGGCGGCGGCGAGGAGAGCGAGCTGCGCAAGAACTTCAACCCGCTCGCGGTCTGGGTGGGCAGCGCCGTCACCGACGCGGAGGGTCGCGTCGAGCGGGCGTTCAACGTGCCCGACAACCTCACGACGTACCGCGTCATGGCCGTCGTGGCGGAGGAGGGCGACCGGTTCGGCAGCGGAGAGGGCTCGTTCCGCGTCAACAAGGCGCTGATGTTGCGACAGGCGATGAGCCGCTTCGTGCGCCCGGGCGATCGCCTGCAGGCCGGCGTGCTGGTGAACCAGCTGACCGAGGGGCCCGGCACCGCGACGGTGACGCTCGAGAGCCTCGACGAGAAGCTGTTCGAGGTGAGCGGGTCGCGGAAGTTCGAGGTGGCCGTGAAGCCGGGCGAGACCGTGCCGGTGCGGTTCGATCTCACGGCGCGTGACGCCGTCGGCAGCGCCAAGATGATCTTCTCGGCGCAGATGGGTGCGCACCGCGACCGCGTGGAGCTCGAGCTTCCGGTGCTTCGCCTGTCGCCGCGCGAGTCGGTGGCGGCGAGCGGTGTCGTCACGAGCGGCGCCTTCGAGACGACCCTGAGCCTTCCGGAACAGGCGCGGGCCGAATCGCTGGAGCTCAACGTCAGCGCCTTCCCCGTGAGCGCCCTCGAGGGTCGCCTGCGCGACATGGTCGAGTACCCTTACGGCTGCCTCGAGCAGCGCACGAGCCGGATCCTTCCGCTGCTCGCCATCGGCGGCCTCGCGAAACAGCTGGAAATGAAGTCGATCCCGACGGACCAGATCAAGGGCTGGGTCGAGGAGTACCTGACGCTCATTCCGCGCTACCGCTGCTCGAACGACGGCTTCGACTACTGGCCCGGCTGCAAGTTCGGCGCGAGCACCATCCTCTCGGCCTTTGCGCTCGAGGGCATGCTGACGGCGCGTCAGTTCGGCTACGCCGTCGACCAGCAGGAGATCGACCGCACCATCGGCTTCCTGCAGACGATGGTCCGCACCGGCAGCCAGGGGCGCGACCAGTACGGCGGCGACGGCCTCGTCGACCACGAGTTCGTCGGCGCGCTGCGGGTCCTGTCGGCGGCGGGCCAGCCCGAAACCGCCTTGGAACAGGCGCGATTCGAGAAGCGCGCGAGCCTGCCGCTCTTCGCAAAGACCGACCTCGTGCGCGCGATGGCCGGGCACCTCGGCAAGAAGGTCTCGACCGACCCCTCCGTGCGCGTGCTGATGGACGAGATCGGCGCCGCAGGAAAGATGAAGGATGGCGCGCTCACCTACGACGCCGCGCCGGACGACCGCTACTGGTCGGCCTGGGAGTCGCCGCAGCGGAACACCGCGCTGGTGCTGCGAACGCTGGTCGAGGTGGCGCCCGCCGACGGCCGAATTCCGCTGCTCATCAAGGGGCTGGTCAATCTGGACCGCGCCTCGCCGTACTACGTCACTGCCGACACCACCCAGACCCTGCTGGGCCTCGCCGGCGCGATGAACTCGATCAAGCCCGAGGGCACGAAGGCGCGCATCGCGGCTGCGGGCAAGGAGTTCGGAGAGCAGACGCTGGGCCCCAAGGTGAGCAGCTGGTCGGTGCCGGGTGCGGCGCTTTCAGGGTCGATTCCGCTCTCGATCACCGGCACGGGAACGGGCCCCGTCTACTTCGGCGCGTACCTCAACTACGGCTTCCCCGCGACGGCGCGCCTGCCGGCGAGCTCGCACGGATTTACTCTCGTGCGAGAATATTTGGGCGAGAGCGGAGCGCCGCTGCCGCTCGAGGCCTCCCCGAACGGTCCGGTGCTCACGCTGAGGGTCGGTGATCTCGTGCGCGTGCGCATCAAGGCGAAGGTGTCGGACGAAGGGCGCCTCGCGCTCATCGAAGATCCTCTTCCGGCGGGGCTCGAGGCGGTGAACGCCGACCTCGCGACCTCTGACCAGAACGCGCTCTCGCGCATGGGGCAGAAGAAGCGGATGTGGTGGGACGACGCGCCGCGCGAGCTTCGTGACGACCGCGTGGAGTGGCACTTCGCGCAGGTCTGGGAGGGCGAGCTGACGCTCGACTACGTGGCGAAGGCGACGACGGCCGGCACCTACTACGCGCCCGGCGCTCACGCGGAGCGGATGTACCAGCCGCACGTCAACGGCCGCTCCGAGGGGCTCACGGTGAAGGTCCTGCCGAAGGCCAACTGATGCGATGGGTGTGATGGGCGTGCATCCCGGCGTGCGCGCGCGCCGCTGGCCTCAGGTCGCACTGCCGTTGCTGGTCGCGACGTGCGGGACGATCTTCGTTCCCGTCGCTCCGGAGCGGCTGCGCCCGGCCAGCTTCGAGTCTTTGCAGCTGGTCGATCGCGAAGGGCGTCCGCTCGCAGAGACTCTGAGTCCGCAGCAGACCCGCGCCCTCTGGACGCCGCTCGAGCAGCTGTCGCCGGAGCTCGGGCGCGCGGCGGTGGCGGTGGAGGATCGCCGTTTTTTCCGGCACTTCGGCCTCGATCCCATCGCGATGATGCGCGCCCTCGCGGCGAACCTCCGGGCACGGCGGGTGGTGCAGGGCGCCTCGACGCTGACCCAGCAGGTGGCGCGGATGATGCTGGCCGACGAGGCCCGCGCGCGCGGCGAGGGCACACCGAGGCGCACGCTCCTGCAGAAGCTCCGGGAGGCGCACCTCGCGCTGCGACTCGAGCGGAGCTTCGACAAGCGCGCCATCCTCGAGGCGTGGCTCAACCGCATTCCGGTCGGCGGCACCGGCGTCGGCGTGACGGCCGGCGCGATGCGCTACTTCGGTCGTTCGGCAGATGTTCTATCGTTGGAGCAATCGGCGCTGCTCATCGGGCTGCCGCGTGGGCCGGGTGCGCTCCGACCCGATCGCGATTCGTCCGCCGCACTCGCCCGTCGACGCCTCGTGCTGAGGGCCCTCGAGCGTGAAGGCGTGATCGGCCGTGAGCAGCGCGAGCGCGCCGAAGCGTCTGCGCTCGAGCTCTCGCCGGAGCCCATTTCAGGACATCGGGCGCGATTCGGTGCCTGGGTCTCGGACGAGCTGCGGCGCCGTGGGCGGCCTGCGTCGGGACGCATCGCGACGACGATCGACACCCGCCTCGAGCAGGCGCTGGGCGAGGTTCTTCGCGAGAAGCTGAGACCGCTGCGCGCGCGCGGTGTGACGAGCGGCGCCATCGTCGTCATCGACCACACGACCGACGAGCTGCTCGCCCTCATTGGCAGCGCGGACGAGACCGATCCACGTTGGGGGCAGGTGCACGCCGCGTTCGCGTTGCGTCAGCCCGGGAGCGCGCTCAAACCGTTCGTCTACCTCGCTGCGTTGGAGCAAGGCGCGACGCTCGCGTCGCTCGCCGCCGACATCGCCCAGGCCTTCCCGGATCAGCGCGGCGCGTACCTCCCCGAGAACTACGATCACCGGTTCCACGGGCCGGTGCGCTACCGGAACGCGCTGGCGCAGAGCCTCAACGTCGCGGCGGTGGACGTGCTGCACGGCGTCGGCGTCGAGAGGGCGGCGGCGATGCTGACGCGCGCGGGGCTCTCGACGATGGACCATTCGCCGGCGCACTACGGCCTCGGGTTGGCGCTCGGCTCGCTCGACGTGCAGCTGCTCGAGCTCACCGAGGCCTACGCGATGCTCGCGAGGGGCGGCCTGCTTCGGCCGACACGCGTGCTGCGCGACGCCGCCCTGAGCGATGAGGAACGGCGGGTCGCGGACCCCCGCCTCGCCTGGCTCATTGGCGACGTGCTCTCCGATCCGATCGCGCGCGCGCCCCAGTTCGGGCACGGCAGCGTTCTGCGAACGCCGTACTGGACAGCGGTGAAAACGGGCACCAGCAAGGGTTTTCGCGACAACCTCTGCGTCGGATTCAGCGACCGGTTCACCGTGGGCGTCTGGGTGGGCGACCCCGCGGGCCGGCCGATGGAGGGCGTCAGCGGCGTCACCGGCGCGGGGCCGGTCTGGCGCGCCACGATGGACCTGCTTCATCGCGAGGTCGCCTCCCATCGTCCCGCGCCGCCGGAGGGGCTCGTGAAGGCCTCCATCTGTCCGCTCTCTGGGGCGCGCGTCACGCCTTCCTGCCCGGGGCCTGTCGAGGAGTGGTTCGTCGACGGCCACGCTCCGGCGCATGACTGCGCGATGCATCGGTCCGTTCGTCTGGCCCACGGCGATGGCCTGCCCGTGCCGCCGGGATGCGATGCACCGGCCTCGGACGCATCGGTGCAGACGCTGATGCCGACGCCCTATGACGTGTGGGCGGCGACCGAGGGGCGTGGTGTTCCCGATGCGGTGAGCGGCGCTTGTCCGGAGCCGCCTCCTCCTGCTGAGCCGCCGCTGTTCCTTTCGCCCGCGCCCGACGAGCGGGTTCGCCTCGTCCCTTCCGGATCCGGAGAGCCCCGGATTCTGCTGGCCGCGGACGGCGGTGCTTGCCGCGCAGCGCTCCGATTCTTCGTCGACGGGGTCGAGTTGCCGGACAAGGTGGGCGTGAGCGGGGCGCATTGGCGGCCGACGCCCGGCTCCCACGCCCTGACCGTGCGCTGCGGCGCGACCGGAAAAGAGGGTGGGCCGGTCCGCGTTCGCGTGCTGCCTTGAGGCATACTCACCCCCGTGAGCGAAACCACGACATCGCGCGATGATGGCCTCGGCTGGCGGGCCGGCCTGCGGGCCCTGATGCGGCAGGTTGCCGGCGCCGTCTACGCCTTCATCGCCACCGCCTATCTCGCCGACATGCTGGAGCTGGGCGCGGTCGGCTTCGTCGCGATCGAAGCGCTGCTCATCGCGCTGGCGACGCTCGTGGTCGTTCGCGTCGGTGATGGGCCGATCTGGACAGCGGCGCTCGTCGGTCCGTTCGAGGCCCTGCTCGTGCTGGCCGGCTTCGTCGCACTGCCTGCCGATGCGGCCGACGAGATTCCGTGGGGCCTTGCCGCGGGCCGGTCTGCAGCGGTCGCCATCACGGGGGTCGTCACGGCCCTCCTTGCGCGCCGACGCCGTCGAAAAACACTTGAAAACAAGACAAATCCGGAAAGTTCGACGGACCTCTCCGCGGACGCTTGACACCCCGCCGTGGGCGGGGGAAACAGGCGCCTTCCCTCCGCCGCGGACGACGCATGCACCTGACGCCCAGGAACACCGGCTGGATTGAGGTCATCTGCGGATCGATGTTCTCGGGCAAGACCGAGGAGCTGATCCGCCGCCTCAAGCGCGCCCAGATCGCCCAGCAGCGGGTGCAGGTCTTCAAGCCGCGCATCGACCGCCGCTATGACGAGGTCCACGTCGTCAGCCACTCGTCGCAGAAGCTGGTCAGCGAGCCGGTGGACGGCGCAGGCGAGCTGCTCGCGCGCGTGGCGCCCGAGACGCAGGTGGTGGGCATCGACGAGGTTCAGTTCCTCGGCCCCGAGGTGGTGTCGATCTGCGAGACGCTCGCCAACCGGGGGCTGCGGGTCATCTGCGCCGGGCTCGATCAGGACTACCGCGGGCGCCCCTTCGACCCGATGCCGACCCTGCTCGCCATCGCAGAGTTCATCACCAAGGAGCACGCCATCTGCGTCGTGTGCGGCAACCCCGCGAACCGCAGCCAGCGGCTCATCGACGTCCCCGGGCGCGTGATGGTGGGCGGCCTGGGCGAGTACGAGCCGCGCTGCCGTCGGTGCTTCGTGCCGGTGGCCGAGGTCGAGACCGAGCCGCCCGCCGAGCAGGCGAAGTTGTTCCAACAGTAGAACTTCCAACGGGAGAGTATGTCGATGCGTGACCACGCCTACGAGCGGACCCCGTTCCAGTCGAGCGAGATGGAGCACCGGTACGGCCCGAACGTGCACCTGCTGGCGAACCCGTGGACGCTCACGCAGCTCGCGACGCTCTGCGCGAAGGGCACGCAGCAGCCGCAGGTGAACCAGCTCGTCGCGTCGCTCTACAGCGAGCTCCTGCGGGCGGTGGTGAACGCCGAGTTCCCGCGCCGGCAGGCGGCCATTCCGACCCGGATGATCGACCACACCCCGCGCGGCGTATTCCACGGCGAGATCGTCGACCCGGAGACGCGCGTCGTGACGGTGAACATCGCCCGGGCCGGCACGCTGCCGTCGATGACCTGCTACGACCTGCTCAACAACCTTCTGGATCCGCACCTCGTTCGTCAGGACCACGTCGTCATGGCGCGGGTCACCGACACCCAGCAGCACGTCGTGGGTGCGGAGGTGTTCGGCTCGAAGATCGGCGGCGACGTCGACGACGCGATCCTCCTGTTCCCGGACCCGATGGGCGCCACCGGCAGCTCGCTGTGCCGCGCCATCGACGTCTACAAGAAGAGCGTCGAGGGCAAGCCGCGGCGCATCATCAACCTGCACCTCATTGTCACGCCCGAATACCTGAAGCGGCTGCGCGACACGCACCCGGACGTCGTGGTGTATGCCCTGCGCCTCGACCGCGGCATGAGCCCCGACCACGTCTTCGACCACGTGCCCGGCGAGCTGTGGGACGAGGAGCGCGGCCTCAACGACAAGCAGTACATCGTTCCCGGCGGCGGCGGCCTCGGGGAGATCATGAACAACGCCTACGTCTAGACGCGGGCGCTGCCCTGCGAGGTTATTCCCATGCCCTCGAACACTTCCGCCCATCACCTCCCGAACGTCAGCGCCGGGCTCGACGTCCTCATCGACGAGGCGACGCTTCAGGCGCGCATCGCCGAGCTGGGCAAGCAGATCGAGCGCGACTACGCCGGCAAGCCGCTGGTGCTGGTCGGCGTGCTGAAAGGTTCGCTGCCGTTCATGGCGGACCTCGCCCGGCGCATCGATCTGCCGCTCCACATGGACTTCCTCGGCCTCTCGTCCTACGGCGACAAGACCGAGTCGAGCGGCGTCGTCCGCATCACGAGCGACCTGTCGAAGCCGATCGAGGGCAAGGACGTCGTGGTCGTCGAGGACATCGTCGACACCGGCCTCACCATGAGCTTCCTGCTGCAGAACCTCGCGACGCGCAAGCCGGCCTCGGTGCGGATCTGCACGCTGCTGCACAAGCCGGCGCGCAGCAAGGTGCAGGTGCCGCTCGACTACGTCGGCTTCACCATCGAGGACAAGTTCGTGGTGGGCTACGGGCTCGACTACGCCGAGAAGCTGCGCAACGTCCCGTTCGTGGGCGTCGTCCGCAACCCCTGATGAGCGGGGCTCGGCGCTACTTCTGCTCGGCGGCTTTCTTCTGGCGGAAGTAGGCGCGCTGCCACTTCTCGACGTTCGCCTCGTGGCACGCGAGATCCGGGCAGAAGACGTGGGTGCCGTCGTTCTTCGAGACGAAGAAGAGGTCGTTGCAGGTCATGGGGCGCAGGGCCGCCTTGAGAGCGGCCTCGCCGGCGTTCGCGATGGGGCCGGGCGGCAGCCCCTTCACCGCGTAGGTGTTGTACGGATGCACCCGCTCCAAGTCCGAGCGGTGAATGTTCTCGTCCCAGCGGCCGGTCGCGAGGAACGCGGCGTACATCACCGTCGGGTCGGTCTGCAGCTTCATGTCGAGCCGGATCCGGTTGTGGAAGACGCACGAGATCCGGGGCCGCTCGTCCGCCTGGCCGGTCTCCTTCTCGATGATGCTGGCGAGGGTCACGGCCTGTATCGGGTCGAGCTTCACGTCGGGTGAACGCTGCGCCTCGGCCTCTTTCCACGCCTTCTGGAACCGCTCGACCATCAGCTTCAGCATCGCCTGGGTCGAGGTGGTCTTCGGCACGAGATAGGTGTCGGGGAACAGGTAGCCCTCGAGGCTCTTGCCGTCGACGCCGAGCGAGCGCGTGAACGCCTCGTCCCGGGCGAGTCGAACGTACTCGGCGCCGTCGCCGATGCCCGCGGCCGCGACGAACTGGGCCTGTTCCTCGATGCGAAGCCCTTCGGGGATCGTGACCTTGGTGTTGAGCACCTCGCCCTTCAGCAGCCGCTCGACGATGAGGCGAGGGCTCTGCTGCACACCCGCCCTGAACAGGTATTCGCCGCTCTTGAGGCCGCCCTGAGGGCGCTCGACGTAGCGGACGAACCAGTAGAAGAGCTTCTCGTCCCCGACGACGCCGGAAGCTGCAAGGCGGCGGCTGATGTCGCGCGGCCCGGCGCCTTTCGGGATGACGACGACCACCTCTTTCGCCGGGGCGACGCTCCGCTCCGAAAATTCGACGACCTGCTGGTACTGCCACCAGGCCGCGCCGGCGGCACCCAGGGTCAGCACGAACATGGCGGCGAGGGCGACGAGCAGCTTCTTCATCATGGCGTTTCACCTTCTGCGGGCGCGCCGGCGGCGAGGTAGGACTGCAGGATCACCTGTGCGGCGAGCATGTCGATGACGGCCTTGCGCTTGTCGGCGCGCAGGCCGCCTTCTCGCAGGACACTTTCTGCCTCGAAGGTCGAGAGGCGCTCGTCCCAGAGCAGCACCGGTGCCGGGGAATGCGCCTTGAGGCGCTGCGCGAATCGCCTTGTTTTCTGGGCCCGCGGGCCTTCGGTGCCGTCCATGTTCAGCGGCCAGCCGACGAGCCATCGTGTGACATCGCGCTCTTTCACCATCGCGAAGAGGGCAGGGAAGTCGTGCTTGTCGCCCTTGCGCCACACCGTCCCAATGCCCTGGGCGGTGATCCCAAGACCGTCGCTCGCCGCGACCCCGATGGTCGTGTCGCCGACGTCGAGTGCGATGATGCTCATCGGGATCCGCTGGAATTCGAGCCCATTTGGCGTTTGTACCACAGGGCGTGCGCGATTCTCTCGGCGGCGGTCGGGTGGTCGCTCATCACCCGGCTCCACGCGTCGGGGCCGGGTCTCGCCGCGTTGGCGCGCGCGAGCTTCACCTGTTCGGCGATGTAGGCGTCGTGGTCCCGGCGCGTCGACAGCTCGAGTGCGTCGGCCTCACGCTCCTCCGCGCGGCCCAGCTGCGCCTGAACGGGCGCTATCGCCACGCCAAACAGCGCGGAGGCGAGCAGCACCACCGTGAGCCCCCGACCGGCAGAAAGTCCGCGACGCTCGCTCGCAACGAGAATCCGATCGATGAGCCACAGCACGACCAGCAGGGCAAGCGCGGCGACCGCCAGACGCCGGGGGAGCCGCTCTGCGCGCCGGTGACCGATCTCGTGCATCACGGCGCCGGCCACCGCTTCGTCACCCATCGCCAGGAGCGTATCGGTCAGCACGAGCCGCGACGTCGGCCCAACACCCATGACGAAGGCGTTGACGGCGGTCGAGCGGCGCGAACTGTCGATGACGACGATCTCGCCGGCCCGCGCCGCGTGGGCCTCCAGCATCGCCTCGAGGCGTGTCCGCAATTCGCCCCGCGCGAGCGGCGTCATCGTGTGGTCCAGCTTCACGAACCAGACGTCCGCGGCGGCGTCCGCGGAGAGCATCAGGCCGCCGGCGAGGCCGATGGTCAGCCACCATCGTCTCGGCCAGCGCATTCGGACAGCGGGCAGCACCAACCCCAGGAGGCCCATGGCCATCATGCGGAGCAGGGTCGTGCGCAGCTCCGTCTTGGCGAAGCTCTGCCACGTCTCGTGCGACAGCCCGATGGCGTGACTCGAGAACCAGCCGTGCCACAGCGTCGTCGGCAGCTCCACGAGGGCGCGCAGCAGCGAAAAACAGGCGAGAAAAAGGGCCGTTTCGGGGCCGGTCGCGCCGAAGAGCCTGCCGATGATCGGGTACCTCTGCAGCGGCCGCACGACGCGCGCACACGCCTCCTGCAGGCTGACGCCGAAGCGGCTTCCCATCAGCGCGAGGAGCAGCGAGAGGTCGAGCGCCGTCTCGAGGACGAACGAGGTGCGAAGGACGCGGCTGCGCTCTGCGCCACGCGCGAGGTCCTCGGTCGTGAAGAAGGAAAGCGCCTCGGTGAGGAGGGCCGCATCCTCCATCAGTTCGAATTCCGATTGTTTTCAGACGGTTTTGAGTCGGCCTTGTCCGCGGGCGTGTCGCGGAGGATGCCGCGCAGCCGGTCCAACTGGACCTTCGTCTGAGCGATGAACGGGTTCGTCGCGCCCACTCGGTCGGCGGTCTCCAGCGTCTTCTCGTAGACGTGCACCGCCTTCTCGACGAGGACGCGGACCTTCTTGCGGACCTCCTCGCGGTAGACCTCGGCGCGTTCGGCATCGAGGTCGGTGGGGGCGCGGGCCTCGAGCATCTGGTGGTGAAACAGCTCGTACAGCTCGCCCACGCGGTAGCCGCTGGCGGTCGCCCACTCGCCGTGACCGATGCGCATGCAGCGGACGTAGTGGCCTTGCGCGTTCAGCAACAACTGCGCCTTCGCCTCGAGCGCCGCGAAGAGCGCCGCTTCCGTACCCGAGCCCGGATCGAACGGGGCGTTGATGAACTGCTGCCGCTGCACCTCGCCCAGGTAGAACTCGGTCTGACTCGGCAGATAGGCATCGCGCACCTCCTCGCGCAGGTGCTCGCGGATTTCGTCGAGCGCCTCACGCAGCGTCGACTCCGAGGCGGCGAGACGGCCGGCGTTGAACTGGCAGACGCCGCGCTTCACGTTCGCTTCCACGCGCCGCACGGCCGGGATGCCGGTCTCCTGCGACAGCTTCTCGAGCGTGCCGACCGCACCGTCGACGTCACCCACGAAGTAGAGCGCGTCGGCCAGCCGGAAGCGCGCATCGACGCCCTGTGCCGTCGTCGCACCGAAAGCTCTGGCGGCCTCCGAGAAGCGGCGCGTCGCGCCGGCGTTCTCTTTCATCTT
>JACCDP010322627.1_pt1 | contig 15859 bp, 15 predicted proteins | sample 7445841 | NCBI WGS metagenome assembly JACCDP01 (sample SAMN15323441, study PRJNA562643) | freshwater metagenome | isolation source: river surface water | place: USA:Blue River Watershed | collected 2017-08-17 | reverse complement strand
GTTCCAGACAGGCGAAGCGATCGCCAAGATGCTCGGCGTCGATCGCGCGAAAATCCGCTGCCAGCACGTGCAGGGCTCCGGCTGCTACGGCCACAACATGGCCGACGATGCGGCTGCCGATGTCGCTTTGTTGGCGGCGGCCGTCCCCGGGCGGCCGGTGCGTTTGCAGTACACCCGCGAGCAGGAGCACCTGTGGGAGCCTTACGGGTCGGCCATGGTCATGAAGACCTCGGCCAGCCTGGACGCGCAGGGCAACATCCAGGACTGGAAGCTCACCATTTTTTCCACGCCGCATGGCACCCGGCCCAGCGGTCAGCCCGGCAACCTCCTGCCTGCGCTTTACCTCGAAAAGCCGTTCACCCAGCCCAAACCGCAAAACGGCGGCGCGCCCAATTTCGCGGCCGACCGCAATGGCATCGCGCTCTACGACTTCCCGGGCCAGGAGGTTCTCACGAACTTCATCACCGAGATGCCGCTGCGTGTGTCCTCGACCCGCGGTCTGGGCGCTTATGCCAACGTGTATGCCATCGAGTGCTTTATCGACGAGCTGGCCCATGCAGCCAAGGCGGACCCGGTGGAATACCGTCTGCGCCACATGAAGGACCCGCGCGCGCGTGACGCAATCGCCAAGGCGGCTGAGGCCTTTGGCTGGTCGTCCTGGCGCAAGCAGCCTGGGCGTGGACGCGGCATCGGTTTTGCCAAGTACAAGAACATTGCCGGCTATTGCGCGGTGGCTCTCGAGGTAGAGGTCAATCGGCAGAACGGCCGCATCCGCGTACTGCGGGCGGTCGCCAGTGCCGACAGCGGCCACATCGTCAACCCGGACGGCGTGAGCAACCAGATCGAAGGCGGCCTGATTCAGTCACTGTCCTGGACCCTCAAAGAGGAAGTCCAGATGAACGACACGCAGGTCCTGTCGTCCGACTGGGCCAGCTACCCCATCCTCACCTTCTCGGAGGTCCCGCCGATCGAGGTAGTGCTGATCGACCGTCCTGGGGCGCCGTTCCTGGGCACGGGTGAGGCCTCGCAGGGGCCCACGGGTGCAGCGCTGGCCAATGCGGTCTTTGACGCTGTCGGTGTGCGCTATCGGCGCCTGCCGCTCACGCCGGACCGCGTGCTAGAGGGGCTCAAGGCCTGAGTCCGCTGGTGGGGCTCTTAGCAGCCCTGCCCGCGATCAGGTTTACTGAGTGTCACGCCCACTGTTGTCGTGCCGGGTGTTCCCGGCACGGAGTGGCCCTTCTTCTTCACACTTTGTCGTGAGATTGCCGTGGCATGCGGCCGGTTCGAAGTGCATATGCCCAATCGGGACGCCCTTGCTGATCGGCCAAAATCGCCATTGATTCGTGGTCATAGGGCACGCTAATGAGTTCACACACCCAGCCTTGCCTGGTTTTATTGACCACTGCGTAGCGCGCCTCAGGGCTGCCGTTCTCCTCCCGGTGATAGCGTGACCTGGGGTAGTCGAGAATCTCGTTGTTTGTTGAAAGTTGCAAGATCTCGTCGATCGGCGTTTCGAGTAGGTACTCGACGTCGCTGCGTGGACTGCCGTGTCACAGTGCCACATCGGCCCCCAGTTGATCAGGTCAGCGTTGCCCTCGAGTGAAGGTCTGCAATGACCGCGTCGAGGGCCGCAAGATTGCCGTGGATGTCCGAGACAAGCGCTAGTCGCATGTTTCGCATGAACTGAAGTGAGGACGGCGCAGGCCCGACTGGCTCTGTCCTTGTGCGCTGCGCTTCATCATGAAATCTGCAAAAGCGCCTTCATCTTGGCCCTGACATGCAGCATGACATCAGCGCTGACAACAGACTTCTTCTTTGCGCGTCGTATTTTCCAGTCGAGAGACTTCACCTGGTCCGACAGGACTGCGCAATCAACGCCATCGACCCGGGTAACCACTTCGAACGGATACCCTTTGACTTTGGTGGATATCGGGCAACAGACCATCAAGCCGGTTTTGCCGTTGTAGCTTGCCGGACTGATGACCAGAGCAGGACGGTGACCCGCCTGTTCATGCCCCGCCTGCGGATCGAATTCCAGCCACACAACGTCGCCGGTATCAGGGACATAGGCACGTGACGCCATCAGAGTGCCTCTTTACCCACCGGTCGACCGAAGGTGACCTCATCGTGTGTATTGCTGGCGTGGATGCCATTGACCAGCGCATCAATGTCGTATTCGACCTTCTTTGAAGGTTGGATGATGATCCGTCCGCGCGAGACGACAAGATCCACCTTTTGCTCAAGTTCATAACCTGCCTCTTTCAAGAGAGCAGTAGGCAGACGCAGAGCGGGGCTGTTGCCCCATTTGCGGATGACAGTTTCCATGGCTTGAGCCTCCTCGTGAGTGTCTACATTGTAGATACCGTGACTTCGGCGCGCAAGCACCGGAACCCGCTCAGTTGAACAAGCGACGCGCAGGTGTTCGAATTCGGGACCCTATCCAAAACAGGGAGTCTGAAAACTGACCAGGTCAGTGACGGTCTTTTTCTCAGGCGCTCGAGCCGAGGGGGGCAGACCTTTGCACTGGTAATTTGAGCGTGACCAGCCAGCAGATCGCCAGCATGGCCGCAGACCCCAGCAGCGCGTACAGCAAGCCTCCCCACTGATAAAGCAAGCCCGATAGCAGCGTTCCAAAGAAGCGCCCGAGCGCATTCGCGGCGTAGTAAAAGCCCACGTCCTCGGCTGCCTTTTCAGAACCGGCGTAGGCCAGCACCAGGTAGGAGTGCACAGACGAATTGACCGCGAAGGCAAAGCCAAACAGCCCCAGGCCTGCCACGACGACCCACTCGAGGTGAGGCACCTGGGCCACCACCGCAGCAGCCAAGGCCAGGGGCACCACGGCCAGGATGGCGGACCACCAGCGTGCGGCCGGTACCTCGCGGGTCAGACCATCTTCGCTGCGCTTCACGATCTGCGGCGCCAGTGCCTGGACCAGGCCGTAGCCAATGGTCCACGCCGCCACGAAGCCGCTCACCATGGAGAAGGTCCAGCCGACTGAGTACAGGAAAACAGGCACGCCCACCACAAACCACACATCACGCGCACCAAACAGTGCCACCCGCGCAGCCGCCAGGCCGTTGATACCTGCGTTCTTGGCAAACAACTCCTTGGCGGACTTGGATGCCTTGTTCTTGCCCATCATGGGCGGCAGGGAGGTCACCACGCCCACCAGCACCAGCGCCAGCAGTCCGGCCATGGTCCAGAGCGAGCCTTGAAATCCCAGCGTCTGGAGCATCAGGCCGCCCAGGAAGAAGCCCACGCCTTTCATGGCATTCTTGCTGCCGGTGAACCACGCGACCCACTTGAACAACTGGCCGGCGCCTTGGTCCTTGGCTTGGGCTTGCGTCACCTTGATGGCCGACTTGCTGGCCGTCTTGGTCAGGTCCTTGGCGACGCCGCACACGCCTTGAGACAGCACGACCCAGGCCACGGACATGGCGGGTGTCCATTGGGGGTCGAGGAAAGACAGCAGGGTAAAGCCGCTGATCTGCGTGACCAGGCCCACGGTCAGCATGCGAGCGATGCCATAGCGCGTGGCCAACCAGCCGCCAATCAAATTGGCAAGCACACCCGCCGCTTCGTACAGCAGGAAAAGAAAGGCCAGCGTGAACGGGGAGTAACCGAGGCTATAAAAGTGCAGCAACACCAGCATGCGCAGCGCGCCGTCGGTGAGCGTGAACCCCCAGTAAGACGCCGTGACGATGGCGTAGTTGCGCTCGGCCTGGTTCATCAAAGACCCGATTGCTCGATATGACAGGCCAGATCCACCATGCGGGTGGCATAGCCCATTTCGTTGTCGTACCAGGCGTAGACCTTGAGCAGCGTGCCGTCGGTCACCATCGTCGACAGCGCATCGACGATGGAGCTGCGGGTGTCCCGTGCATAGTCAGAGCTGACCAGCGGGCGCTCCTCGTAGCCCAGGATGCCCGCCAGCCGCGATCCGGGCTGGGCTGCCGCCTTGAATAGGGCGTTGACTTCTTCCGCCGTGGTGGCGCGCTGCAACTCAAAGACGCAGTCCGTGAGAGAGGCATTGAGCGCCGGCACCCGCACAGCGTGGCCATTGAGTTTGCCTTTGAGCTCTGGGTAGATCAGAGCGATCGCCGTGGCGCTGCCAGTGGTCGTGGGCGCCAGGTTGATCATGGCGCTGCGCGCGCGTCGCAGATCCTTGTGCGGGGCGTCCACCACCACATTGGTGTTGGTCGGGTCGTGCAGCGTGGTGATCTGGCCGTGGCGAATGCCGATGGCCTCATGGATCACCTTGACGACAGGCGCCAGGCAGTTGGTGGTGCAGGACGCCGCCGTCACGATGCGGTCTCGGGCCGGGTCGTACAGGTGGTCATTGACGCCCACCACGATGTTGAGCACATTGCCCACCTTCACCGGCGCAGCGACGATCACCCGCTTGGCACCGCGGTCCAGGTGACCCTGCAGGGTCTCGGGGGTGAGGAACTTGCCCGTGCACTCCAGCACCAGGTCCACCCCCAGATCGCCCCAGGGAATGTCGGCGCTGGTGGCGTGTGAACTGAACGAAAGACGTCGATCGCCGATCCGGATGGCCTCGTCGCCATCGGCCGCGATATCGGCCCTCCAGCGACCTTGCACCGAATCGAAGGTGACCAGATGGGCCGTTGCGGCCGCTCCGCCTTTGATTTCATTGAGGTGTACGACCTCTAGCCGGTTGTCTGCGCGCGGGTCGTGGTCGGGCCGGTCGATCGCGCCGAAGGCAGCGCGCAGTGCCAAACGACCCACCCGCCCCATGCCATTGATTCCAACTTTCATCTTTATTCCTCCGATGTGATTTCCAAGATTTCTGATCAGCACGTGGGGGCGCCGCATGGTTTGGCGCGCTTGGGTGAGGGGGAGCAGTCTTCACCCTGGCAGCAGTGGTCGACCAGGTAGCCCACCAGTCCGTTCATGTGGGCAAGATTAGGTCGATAGAACAACTGCCGCCCGTCCCGCTCGACGGTGACCAAGTCCGAGCGCGCCAACTCCTTCAAGTGAAAGGACAAGTTCGACCCGGCGAGCCCGAGCATCGCCGCGAGCGCCGAGGGCGTCAGTCCCTCCGGGCCGGCGCCGATCAGCGCCCGAAAGATCCGAAGGCGCGTTTCCTGGGCCAAGGCAGCAAGTGCGAGGACGGCGGTTTTTTCATTCATAGTTCAATCATAATTGAATAATTGATCTTTTTTAGGCTCCCCATGACTGACCTCGCCGATCCCTCTTCTTTTGCCGCAAGGCCGGCAATCAGCTTCTTCGAGCGCTACCTCACCTTATGGGTGGCCCTGTGCATCGTGGTGGGCGTCGCGTTGGGGCAGTGGCTGCCGGGTGTGTTCAAGGCGGTTTCCGCCCTGGAGGTGGCCCAGGTCAATTTGCCCGTCGGCGTGCTGATCTGGGTGATGATCATTCCGATGCTGCTGAAGATCGACTTCGCAGCGCTGGGGCAGGTCAGGGCGCATGCGCGCGGCATCGGCGTCACCTTGTTTGTGAACTGGGCCGTCAAGCCTTTTTCTATGGCAGTGCTCGGCTGGATCTTCATCCGCCAGGTGTTCGCGCCCTGGCTTCCGGCCGACCAGATCGACAGCTACATCGCCGGCCTGATCTTGCTGGCCGCGGCACCCTGCACGGCCATGGTGTTTGTGTGGAGCCAGTTGTGCAAGGGAGACCCGTACTTCACCCTCTCGCAAGTGGCGCTCAACGACAGCATCATGGTCGTCGCCTTCGCGCCCATCGTGGCGCTGCTGCTCGGGTTGTCGTCTATCGCCGTGCCCTGGGACACCTTGGTCACGTCCGTGGGCCTGTACATCGTGGTGCCCGTCATTCTGGCCCAACTCTGGCGCAAGGCCTTGCTCGCGCGCGGCAGGGCGCATTTCGAGGCGGTGGCAGCTCGCCTTGGCCCCTTCTCCATATCGGCCTTGCTGGCCACGCTGGTGCTGCTGTTCGCGTTTCAGGGCGAGGCGATTCTGGCGCAGCCTTTGGTGATTGGGCTGCTGGCGGTGCCGATCTTGATTCAGGTGGTTCTGAATTCGGGCCTGGCCTACTGGCTTAACCGCAAGCTGGGTGTGCAGCATTGCGTGGCTGGTCCGTCGGCGCTCATTGGGGCCAGCAACTTCTTCGAGCTTGCGGTCGCCACTGCCATCAGTCTGTTTGGTTTCCAGTCGGGCGCTGCGTTGGCCACGGTGGTGGGGGTGCTGATTGAAGTGCCAGTGATGCTGGCCGTTGTGGCGGTCGTGAACCGAAGCCGGGGTTGGTACGAGCAGTCCAGCCGAGGAGTCCGCGCATGATGGTCACGATCTATCACAACCCCGCCTGCGGCACGTCGCGCAACGTACTCGCGCTGATTCGCCACGCAGGCCTCGAGCCCACCGTCATTGAGTACCTCAAGACGCCGCCCTCCAAAGACGAGTTACGCGCCCTGGTCGCCGCCACCGGCCAGCCACTGCGCGCCTTGCTCCGGGAAAAGGGGACGCCCTATGCGGAACTTGGCCTCGCCGATGCCAAGTGGACCGACGACCAGTTGCTGGATTTCATCGGGCAGTACCCCATCCTGATGAACCGTCCCCTGGTGGTGACGTCGCTGGGCACCAAGCTATGCCGCCCCTCAGAAACCGTGCTGGAAATTCTGCCGGTCGGACCCCTGCCGCCCTTCACCAAAGAGGATGGCGAACGCATCGTGGACAACGGGGTACGCCGCCCCCGGCCGTGAAGCGCCGGAGCGGGTCTAACGCGCACCGCGCCGCACCAGCCTCGCACGGATATCCGAGGATGTACGCATGGCTTAAACGAAGGGCGCTAAACCCGTGACCTGCGCGACAGCCGCAAGCGGCTTTGGTCTCCTGCATGCCAAAGCCGCTCTCGGCGGGGTGCAGGTAAACCGGCGGCGGCTTCAGATTTCGTCGATGGCTGTCGACATCGGGGCGGCATCGCCGGCTCGATCAGCAATGGAAAAGCGATCGTCGGTACGGGTGTAAAAACTGGCCCCAAAGCGGGCGATGGGACGATAGTCCCGCAAGTTGACACGCCAGGCCTGCGTGTCAATCAGACCTTCTCGGGCCGCCATCCACTTGATGCGACCGATGAAAACATAGCGGCTGGGCGTCTCCAGCTTTTCGTGCAAAACGCATTCGAAGGCAATGGGCGCCTCTGAAATTCGAGGCGGCGCCACACAGTGAGAGGGAACCGGTGTCAAGCCGACGGCGGCCAGCTCGCTCACCTCGGACGGAAAAGCTTCTCCACAGGCATGCATCTTTTCTGCCATGGGCTCGTCTGACATGTGCACGACGAACTCGCCGCTTGCGAGGATGTTGGCCGCTGTGTCCTTGAGCCGCCCATCCGACAGGCGGTTGATGCTCACCATGAGAATGGGCGGGTCCTCCCCAATCATGTTGAACATGGAAAACGGAGCTGCATTGGCCACGCCGTTTTTGCCCAGGGTGGTCACCAAGGCGATTGGGCGAGGCACGATGAGACTGGCCATGAGCTTGTAGCGCTGATAGCTGGTGATCTCGTCAAAGTTGACTTCGGTCAATGAGGGCAGTCCTGGTGAAGTTTTTGAATTGGCGCAGAAGAATGGAAAAGGCGGTGAGCCCCGCCTGAATTTACAGGAGGCTCACCGCCTTGCGGCCGTGTGAGGGTCAGGCAATCACCTCAACGTTGGCGCGCTTGGCTACCGCGGTCCAAGTGCTGATCTGGGACTGAATCAGCTTCGTGAAGTCTTCACCCAACACAGGCGTTTTGCGCGCGAGGGTCTGGATGTCCTCCAGACGAGAGGCGATGTCGGGCTTGGCCAGAATCTCCGGAATCAGGGCGGTCAAACGCTGCGTGATCGGTGCAGGCAGATTCTTGGGTGCAGACAGACCCAGCCACTGCGAGCCAGTGAGCGAGGGCAGTCCTTGTTCCGCAAAGGTCGGGATGTTCGGCAGCGCTGGCAGGCGCTGGGGCGTGGAGATCGCCAGCGCCCGCAACGTGCCGCCTTTGAGCTGGTTGACGTTGGTGGTCACTGGGTCAAAAACACTGTCAATTTGACCGCCCATCAGGTCCTGAATGGCCGGAGCGCTGCCCTGGTACGGGACATGGTCATGCTCGGTCGCCTTGCCATCAATTTTGAGGAGCTCGCCGAACAGATGGTTGGCCGATCCAATGCCGGAAGAACCGTAACGATGCACCTTGGTCTTGGCCGCGTTCACATACTGGGTCAAGTTTTGGTAGGGCGAGTTGGCGCGCACCAGCAAGAGCATCGGTGCTTCCACCAGCATGCCCATGTGCGTGAAGTCGCCGACCGGGTCAAAGGGCATGGAGCGGCGGGTGGCCGTTGCATACACATGCACCGATGCATGACTGACCAGCAAGGAGTAGCCGTCGGCCTGCTGGCGTGCGGCGTACTCAGTGCCGACCAGACCGCCAGCGCCGGCGCGGTTTTCCACCACCACACTTTGGGACAAAGCCTGCGACAGGTGGGGCGCCATCAGACGGGCAATGGTGTCCACCAGGCCTCCGGGCGGGTATTGGCAGATCAGCCGGACGGGACCGCGCGTGGGCCAGGCGGAAGACTGGGCATGTACCCAGGGGGCGGCGAGGGCGGCAGCACCGGCTGTGAGTAGGTCACGACGTTTCATTGGATGGCTCCTTACTGAATATGAGTGGATGTGGGTTGGGGTGAGTCGATAGGGACTTGAATCAACAACCTCCCACGTCTTTGCATCAGCCGTGCCAGGAATTTCTTGTGCGAGCGCAGTTCAAGGGCACGCAAAATGCAGGCGGGACAAAGCAGCGGTGCGCCAACTTGGGGCTTGAAGCACTTCACTGCGCCTGCCAATCCCAGTGACGGCCTCGTTTGCACCAACTTGGCGCTCGGCGCCCCCTAATTAAGCTCACGACCTGCCATGAATGATCAAATTGCCCACAAACTATTAATCATCAATCCGAACACCAATGCCGCGACCACGCAGCGCCTGCAGGAGACGCTGCTTCCCCAAGTGCCGGTTGGCGTTCACCTAGACTTCACCACTGCGCGCTTTGGTTCGCACTACATCGCCTGTGAGGCCAGCCATGCGGTGGCAGCCCATGCCTGCCTGCAGGCTTGGGCGGACTACCGTTTGGCACAGCCCGGGCCCCTCGATGGCGTGCTGATTGGGTGTTTTGGAGACCCGGGCCTGTTTGCCTTGCGCGAGGCCTGCGGGTCCCGCGTGACCGGGCTGGCTGAAGCCTCTTTCATCCTGGCGGCTCAGCGCGGGCCTTTTGCCATCGTGACCGGAGGCGCGCGCTGGAAGCCCATGCTGGAACGGCTGGCCCATTCGCTGGGCTACGGTCACCTTCTGCGCCATATCGAAACCGTGGCGCCCAGCGGCGCCGCGCTTCAAGCAGACCCGGCGATGGCAATGCGATGCCTGGGCGACGCTTGCTCCCAGGCCGCGTCGTCGGGGGTAGAAACCGTCATTCTTGGGGGCGCCGGTCTGGCGGGTTATGCGCAGGCTTTGCGCGCCCAGTGCTCCGTGCCGCTGATCGACAGCGCAGAGGCGGGGCTGCAGGTATTGCTGCAAGGTCTAGCGCCACCCGCCCCTCACGCGGGCGACGGCTTCTTCGCGCAATGGCGCGACATGGCCCCGGCAATCATGCAGCTGCCTGGGCGGACCTGAGCAACAGATAAAAACCGCCCCCTCAATTGAACTAGAGAGCTGGCCATGGCTTAGCAGGCACTTCAAGCCTCGCAGCATGGACTGAGCCTCGGCCCCACACGCTCCAGCCGGAGGGGTGAGGGTGTGGGACATACAGATTACTTTCGTGTCCACGGGCGGGGCCCGCTATAGTTGTGACGCGGCCTGTCGTCCCGGCGGCCCCGCGCACGACGGAGTTTCATGCAGGCAATCAAGCTCCCCCTGGCTGGCCCGACTGTGGCCGACATCATCGCCCGCGAATCCCCCTGGATCTGATACCGATAAGGCTGGCGAAACGCATGTCCACTCCTCTCCGGCTCCTGGCCGACATCGGCGGAACCAACGCCCGCTTTGCCTGGCAGGACGCGCCAGGCCTGCCCTTGCGCTGCATCGAAGTCTTGCCCTGCCAAGACCACGCCGGATTGGCCGATGCGGCGCGTTTCTGGCTTCAGAAGAATCATTTGCCCATGCCGCAAAGCGCGGCGCTCGCGGTGGCCTGTCCTGTTCAGTCTGACCATGTCCAGCTGACCAACAGCCACTGGTCTTTCTCCATCCAGGCGCTCAAGGAGCAACTCGGTTTGAAGCAGCTGGCGGTTGTCAACGACTTCACCGCGCTGGCCTTGGCACTGCCTTCCATCGCGCCCGCCCACTTGCGCCAGTTCGGCGGTCCGGTGGAGCAGCCCTTCACCCGCAGAGCGCCTGTCGCATTGCTGGGGGCCGGGACGGGCCTGGGCGTGTCTGGCCTGCTGCCCGACTCGCGGGGTGGCTGGGTGGCTTTGTCGGGGGAGGGCGGACACGTCAGTCTGGCGCTGAATGACGAGAAGCAATACCGCATCTGGTCTGTTTTGCAACAGCGGTATGGCCATGTGTCCGCAGAGCGCGTGCTCAGTGGCCAGGGCATCGTGAACATCTATGCCAGCCTGATGCAGATCGACCTGCGCCCTGCGCCCGACTGGGGCCTGAGTCCATCTGCGGTGACCAAGCTTGCGCTCGAGCAGGGTGACCCGACCGCGCGGCAGGCCCTCTTGCAGTTCTGTCGCTGGCTCGGCGGTGCTGCGGGCGACTTGGCGCTCACCCTCGGCGCTACCGGGGGGGTGTTCGTCGGCGGCGGCATTGCCCCGCGTCTGGGCACCTTCCTGGACGAATCAGGATTTCGCGAGGCCTTTGAGGACAAGGGGCGTTTTGCCACTTACCTTCAACCTGTTCCCGTGTGGGTCATCGACACACCCTCCTCAGCGGCCTTGCAGGGGGTGGCCACCCTGCTCGATTGAAGGCGTACTGCCTCAATACGTTCAGCGCAAATGCATGGTGTGCAAATGCATGCGCTGCAAATGCATACGGAGCAAATCCATTCAGCGTTTCACTGATCGAAACCGATGCCGTAAATTGACATGCATTGTCGATTATCGGTACATTCGACCTGATGTTTCGTTCGTCGTGCAGGTACGGCGACCTGCACGGGCAGGCGTTTGACTGCAAGGCCGTGGCCAAGGTGCGCCACGGCACTAAAAAATTCTGAGGAGACAAGATGACGAACCCTGCCAACAGCGACAGGCAAAGGGACAGGCAAAGGGACAGGCAAAGGGACAGGCAAAGGGACAGGTCCAACACCCTGCCCAAAGAAAAACTGAGGCGCCTGCTGCTGGCCGTGGTCGGCTGCCTGGGGTTTGCCGCTGCACCAGCCGTTCTGGCCCAGGGCTACCCGGACCGGCCTATCCGCTGGGTGGTTCCCTGGCCTCCGGGGGGCGGCGCTGACCTGTTGGCCCGCATGCTCAACCCGAAGCTCTCTCAGGTGCTGGGCCAACCGGTGGTGATCGACAACCGGGGCGGCGCCGCCGGCAACATCGGGGCAGCGGTGGGTGCCAAAGCCGCGCCTGATGGCTACACCATCACCTTTGCCTATTCGGGCACGCACTCGATCAACCCGCACATCTACGCCAAGATGCCCTTCCAGGCGAGTGACTTCGCCCCGGTCATCTTTCTCACACTGGTGCCGCAGGCCTTGGTGGTCAGCCCTAACCTGCCGGTCAAGAACATCGCCGAACTGATTGCGCTGGCCAAGACGCGGCAGGTGAGCTATGCCTCCTCGGGGCAGGGCGCCATCAACCACCTCGGCGGCGAAATGCTTGCGTCGATGTCGGGCGCCAACCTGTTGCACGTTCCTTATCGCGGCGGCGGCCCCGCCACCACCGCGGTCATGGCTGGCGAGGTCGACTTCCTCATGGGGGTGCCCGTGGTGCTGGCGCCCCAGATCAAGGCGGGCAAGGTGCGTGCCCTGGGTATTACCACCGCCAAGCGTGCCTCGGCCATGCCCGATGTGCCCACCATCGCTGAATCGGGCGTGCCCGGCTTCGACGTGAGCTCTTGGAACGGCATCCTGGTGCCTGCCGGCACTCCGGCTGATGTGATTGCCAAGCTCAACGCGGCCTTCAACCGGGTGATGGCCGACCCCGAGGTCAGAAAGCAACTGGTCGAAACCGGCTATGAAGTGGTGGGAGGGGAGCCGCAACGGTTCACCGCCTTCATCGAGAGCGAATTGAACAAATGGGGGCCGGTGGTCAAGAAAGCCAAAGTGCAGGCCGAGTGAGGCTGCCCCCAAGACGACCATGACCGAAGCCCTGCTTGACCCGGATACCGAAGACACCCTGCGCCTGACCATAGACGAGGCGCAGGCGCTCGGCGAGAAGGCCTTGCGCTCGATCGGTTACACCCAGGAAGAAGCCACCACCATCGCCGCGCACCTGGTGGACGCCTCGGCCTGGGGCTACGAGTTCGCTGGCCTGCCGCGCATTCTGGTGATCGCCCAGCGGCCAGAACTCGCCAAGCCCCGGGTGCCCCTCTCCATCGTGCGCGAGACGCCCGTCTCGGCCATGCTCGATGGCGGCAACAACGTGGGCTACATCACCATGCTGCAGGCGGCAGAGATCGCCATCGCGAAGGTCCGCCAATCCGGCATTGCGCTCATTGGCATGCGAAACAGCTGGTTTGCAGGTCGTAACGCCTACTACCTTGAAAAAATCGCCCGGGCGGGCTTTTGCGGCATCTATGCCGGCAGCAGCACGCCCACGGTGGTGCCGCCGGGCGCTGCGCAGAAGGTGCTGGGCACCAACCCCATGGTCATCGCGCTGCCCGGTCAGGTCAATCCCTTCATCTACGACATCGGAACCAGTTCGGTGATGTCGGGTGAACTGCTGATGAAGGCCTTTCTCGGCGAGGAGTTTGCCGAGGTCCATGGCATCAACAAGCAGGGCCAACCCACCCGGGTGGCCAGTGAGCTGCTGGAAGGGGGCGTCTTTCCCTTCGGCGGCCACAAGGGCTTTGGGCTGTCGCTGGCGATCCAGTCGCTGGGCCTGCTTGCGGGGGCCAAGTTCAGAAACGGGGACCTGAGCGACTTCGGCTACTTCCTCGTCGCCTTCGACCCTGAGCTTTTGATGCCCCGCGAACAGTTCACCGCCGAACTGGAGGAGCTTTTGAGCAAGGTAAGAAGCCTCCCCCTCCAAGCTGGTGCCAGGCCGGTACGCATTCCTTCCGAGCGCGGATTTCGCGAGCGCGAGATCCGACGCCGCCAGGGCATCCTGGTGAGCCGGCGCGTCGTGGAGCACCTGCGGCAAATGTCTTGAACTTCTTTTTCTTTTTCTCCCTCTCCTTCACTTCATGGACGGTATTGAAATGAATTCAACTCTGACACGTCGACAAGTCCTAGGCGGCGCCCTTGCGGCCACTGGCAGTGCACTGGCCGGGCCGGCCCTGGCCCAGGGTGCCTTTCCGAACCGGCCGATCAAGATCCTGGTGGGTTTTGCGCCGGGTGGCTTCACCGATGTGGCGGCACGCCTGATCGGCCAGGAGCTGTCCAAGTCGCTGGGCCAGTCGGTGGTGGTCGAAAACCGTGCCGGCGCCAACGGCATGATCGCCAGCGACGCCACCGCCAAGTCACCGCCGGACGGCTATACGCTGCATATGTCGTCGCTCGGCTTGACGACCAACCCCTTGCTGATGGACCGCAGCCAGTTCGACCCGGTCAAAAGTTTCACGCCCATCTCGCTGTTGGCGATGGTTCCCAACATCCTGGTCGTTCACAACGGCCTGCCGGTCAAGAACCTGCAAGAGCTTCTGGCGCTGGGCCGCACCCAGCCGCTGCGCCAGGCCTCTGCCGGCAACGGCTCGCCGGGCCATCTCTCGGGCGCCTTGCTGCAGCTTCTGACCAAGGCGCAGATGGACCACATTCCCTACAAGGGCTCGGCGCCCGCCATGAACGACTTGGTGGCCGGCCATGTGGACCTGTCCTTCCCCACCATCCCGACCGCGCTGCCCCTGGTGCGCTCGGGCAAGCTGCGCGCCATCGGCGTGACCGGTGCCAGGCGCTCCGCCCTGATGCCCGAGGTGCCCAGCATTGCCGAGGGCGGCGTGCCCGGCTACGACATGGGTGGCTGGTACGGCCTGGTCGGCCCTGCCGGCATGCCCAAGGAAGTGACCGACACCCTGAGCCGCGAAATCGTCCGCATCATGAAGGTGCCGGAGGTGCGCGATCGCTTTATCGCCGAAGGTGCCGACCCGGTAGGCTCGACCAGCGCCGAGATGGGTGACTTTTTGGTTCGTGACTTCAAGCGCTGGGGCGAGGTGGTGAAGTCCGCCAACATCAAGGCGTCCAGCTAAGCCGATCGAAGAGTCCCGATGGCCGCACCGATTGCCTTGGACACCCAGCGCCCTGTCGGTCATGCCAGGCGCATGGTGGCCTTTCTCCATGCGCTCGATCTGGCCACGCTGCCCGGGCCGACGGAGAAAGCCCGCTGGTGCCTGCTCGACGCGCTGGGCTGTGCGCTGCTCGGCGCCCAGCAGCCCTGGGGGCAGATCATTTCGGCCGAAGTTCTCTGCGATGGCTCGCAGGGGGTGAGTCGCATCCTCGGCCGCTCAGAAAAAGTCGCCCCCAGCCAGGCTGCCTTGTGCAACGGGACGGCGATACACGGCTTCGAACTCGACGACCTGCTGTCCGAGGCCGTCATTCACCCCGGGGCGGTCATCGTCCCCGCGGTGCTCGCCGCTGCCGAGGCGGTCAACGCCAGCGGCCAGGATGTTCTGCGCGGCATCTTGGCTGGCTATGAGGCCACGGCGCGCATCAGCCTCGCGCTGGGCATGCAGCCCTCACAGCGCGGTTTTCACAAGACCAGCGTGGTCGGCCCTGTGGCGGGCGCGCTGGCTGCGGGCGTCACGATGCGCCTGCCGCTCGATCAGTTGCTGAACGCGGTGGGGCTGGCCTGCTCCTGCGCTTCGGGCGTCAAGAATTTTGCGGCCGGCCAAGCCGGCATGGTCAAGCGCATGCATGCGGGCCGTGCGGCAGAAGCGGCCGTGCGCATGGCCATGCTGGCCCGCCGCGGCTTCACCGCCCCGCCAGCCGCGATCGATGGCCAGTTTGGTTTGCTCGACGCCTTCAGCGCCGATACTGCGCAGCCTGCGCGCCTCGACGCGCAAATGGGCGAAAGCTGGGCGATCGACGACATCTGGGTCAAGGTCTTTCCGATCTGCGGCTGGATTCAGGGTGTGGTGCAACTGCTGCTGGCGATTCGTGCGCAGCATGGCATTGCGGCCAACGACGTCGCCAAGGTCGTGGTGGCCACCAGCGCGTTTGCCGTGAAGTACAACGGCAACACCCACATCACCGACACGATGGACGCGCAGTACAGCATTCCTTATTGCGTGGCTGTGGCACTCGCCGGCGACCCGAATGACCCCCGAGAGTTCAACCTGCCCGCCATCGCAGACCCGGCCCGGGCCGCCATTGCCGGGCGTGTTTCGCTGGAGGTGGATGCGGTCGCCGACAGCGTCTACCCGCGCCAGTTCGCCTGCCGGGTGGAGGTTCATCTCCATGACGGTGCGGTGCATCGCGCCGAGACGCGCGACGCGCACGGCACGCCGGGCGATCCTTGCTCAGTCGACGAGCAGATCGACAAGTTCACGCGCCTGGCGCGGCTGTCGGGATGCAAGGTCGACGCGGGTGAGGTGGTTGACGTGGTGCGGCGGCTTGAAGCCTTCGATTCGGTGCAGGCGCTGATGCGGCTGCTCTAGTTCACTGTGACTGGCTGCGGCCGCCTGCTTCCGCTCTCGCCCCTTCAGCTCCTTCAGCTCCTTCAGCTCCTTCAGCTCCTTCAGCTCCTTCAGCTCCTTGAGCTCCTTCAGCTCCTTGAGCTCCTTGAGCTCCTTCAGCTCCTTGAGCTCCT